>ERZ1026796.32-NODE-32-length-129970-cov-6.814391_pt1 | contig 129970 bp, 126 predicted proteins | sample MGYA00520874_ERZ1026796 | MGnify/ENA primary metagenome ERZ1026796 (study PRJEB33270, sample SAMEA104284474) | anaerobic digester metagenome | biome: Anaerobic digester microbiome; feature: mesophilic sludge digester; material: Anaerobic digester biomass | place...
GGGAAAGTTGCTGGGCTGCCTCCGCATCGCGCAGCCTTTTCGGTTCACCCCCACGAATGTGGGGAAAGTTGCTGGGCTGCCTCCGCATCGCGCAGCCTTTTCGGTTCACCCCCACGAATGTGGGGAATAATGCCGTGCATGTTGCCTCACAACCTTACCTATGTATGATATCGAGGTCGTTCTAAGAAAACAACTTTTTTGCCCACCAGTTAAGATCATGCTGTTTTGTGAAGTCTCCTGCCGTACCTCAACTGCCCTGAGCAAGGGGGATCAACCTCACCGGTTTTCCCGAGAAAGCTGGCCCCTTCGTAGGCTGCCAAGATCCGATCCGGATCGGAATGCAGGTACTGCGCCGTGGTAGTGATGCTCGCATGCCCCATCGTTTCCTGAAGGATATTGATAGGGACCTTCTGTTGGGATAACGACAAAACCGCAAATACATGTCGTAATTTGTACGGCGTCAGCTTTGGGTTGATGCGTTTCGCGACTCGGTTGAAACGCCGCAGGAAATTCTCCTGACTCATCTTCTCCCCGGTTTCGGTGCAAAACAACGGCCCCTCGTGGTTTTTCCCGAAAAGCCTCTCATACCAATCTATCACCTCGGCCACAGCTTTCCTGGCGCGTGACTCGACAAACGGCACATGACGTGGACGGGACGTTTTTGTGATTTCGGCTGAAAGTCGTATTACATTCGAATCGAAATCAAAGTCCTCTTTTTTGAGCGCACGAAGTTCGGAGGTGCGCACACCAGATGACAAAGCCACGAGAACCATCGCGTAGTCACGCAAGGCGGCCCAAGAATCCCTTCTTGTCGTAAGGCTTCGGAAAGAATCCAGAAGGGCGCTTCGTTGTTCTGGCTTCAACCAAAACTGGTCCGGAACGACGCTCTTTTTCTTGTACCATTTCTTTGGAACGGGCAGATCCCCCAGCCATCCCCTTTCGACGCAAAAATTCCAGAAGGCCATAAGGTAGGCAATCCTGTTGTTTCTTGTTCGTTGTTTGATTGCCCCGGCCTGGAAGAAGGCGTCTGCGAAATCCGCTTCATTCCGACCGAACTCGACTCCAGACATGGAATAAAACTGAGACACCAAGCGTCGGTAATCCCTGCGGGTGAAATCGGAAAGCCCCCGCTTGATTCTGAGCATTTCCTGCAGAGCCTCTGCCCACCCCGTCGCAACCTCAGAATGATTTTCCCTCTTCCTCAGGCCTTTTCGCCCGTTCTCCGCCTCACTGGGTTCCTGAGCGCAGGGCCGCTTTTGAGATAACGAATTCTTCCCCACCGTCATCACCTCATTCCAGATTATGCGGAAGAGGTGCACGAAGAAAAAAGAAATTCGAGGACCGGGGAAAAACAAAAACGGTACGACCTTTTTTCTCAGGATGGCAGTCGCCTAGCTCGCCTTTCGGAAACGGGTTTCTCCAATTTTCTGCCCTCCAGGAGGTCCAACTTGCCGTACTCTTCCACGATCCTGCGGTTTCCGAAGGCCATGTACTGCTGCGTCGTGAGGATGGACTGGTGCCCCATGGTCTCCCGCACCAGCTCCAGATCCTGCCCCATGCTCACGGATCGCGCGGCGAACAGATGCCGGAGGTCGTAGGGGGTCAGCCTCAGTTCGCGGGCCCCCGGCCCCCTTTTTCGCCTCAGTATCTCCTCCGCTTCCGAGCAGATTGCCCGGAAGCGTCGGAAATAGGCTTCCTGTTTGAGTTCGTCCCCGCGCTCGTTGCAGAAGATGGGCGCTTCGTCGTTGCGGAAGAGGCGCCGATGCATCGCGATCGTTTCGGCCAGGGCCTTGCGGGCCCTCCGGTCGACGAAGGGCACCGCCCGCGCTTTGGACGTCTTGGCGATCTCTGGCCGAACGTGAACGACCCCTCGTTCGAACGACACGTCGCCGATTTTCAATCCCCTTAGTTCCGAGGTCCGAAGGCCTGACGTGATCGCCAGGATCACCATGGCCCTGTCGCGAAGGGCCGCCCAGCTGTCTAGGCGCTCGAGCCGGACATCCAGGCTCTCCAGCAGCGCTTCCATCTCCTCCTGGTCGAGCCACACGACCCGCACTTCGGCTTTCGTCTTCCTGATTTCGTCCAGGTCGATTTCCATCCCCTGGAGGATTCCCTGCTTGAGACAGAAATGCCAGAAGGCCTTCATGTAGGCGATGCGATTGTTCCTGGTTCGGGGCTTGAGCCGGGGATCCCTGAAGAAGGAGTTGAAAAAACTTTCCTCGTTTTTGCCGAACCTGACCCCGGGCTGGCTGTAGAACGCCCTCACAAGCCGCAGGTAATCCCGCCGTGTCGTCTCCGCGAGGTCCGGTTTTCCCCGGAGGAAAACCTCCAGGGTGTCCTCCCAGGTGTCCTCTTCTGTCAGCATTCGCAGTTTTTTGGGGCGTGCCATGATCGTTCCTCCTTCTCCAATTCTTCGCTCTGCTAATGGAAAAGGCGCAGCGTCATCCAGGCATAAAAAAATCCCTCCCGGGAATGCCCGGGAGGGATCGAGGAAGACAGGGTCAAAGGACTTTCTTGCGCTTTCTGGGGAGGAAGCCTATCCTCCGCCGCTTCATTCCAGACGCCGAAAACCTACTCATTGCAAGGCTTCTGGAAAGACTTGGAGGCGGCACCCGGATTCGAACCGGGGATGAAGGATTTGCAGTCCTCTGCCTTACCACTTGGCTATGCCGCCCGCAAAGGGAAAAATGGAGCGGAAGACGGGATTTGAACCCGCGACCCCAACCTTGGCAAGGTTGTGCTCTACCCCTGAGCTACTTCCGCCTCACATCTCATGGATTCTTATGGTGGCGAGACCCAGAATCGAACTGGGGACACGCGGATTTTCAGTCCGCTGCTCTACCTACTGAGCTATCTCGCCCTTTTTTCAAGGAATTTGGCGGGGCTGACGAGACTCGAACTCGCGACCTCCGGCGTGACAGGCCGGCGCTCTAACCGACTGAGCTACAACCCCGTCCATCTATTATAACCTTTGAGAAGATTCCTGGTGGGCGAAACAGGGTTCGAACCTGTGACCCCCTGCTTGTAAGGCAGGTGCTCTCCCACTGAGCTATCCGCCCCAAGACGCCAGAGTGGCGCGAAGGTTAGTATATCGACCCCCCGATGGTCTGTCAACAAGGGTGGGAGTAGACTATAAAGAGGCAAAAGGACCGGCTGAGCGAAAAGGGTTGAGGTGATCGAAAATGGTGGAGGGCAGCCTGGGCGGGCTGTACCGAGGCCGCTACAGCATCCTTGGGGCGGTGATGCTGGGAAGCATCCTGGGGCCCATCGACGCGAGCATCGTCAACACGATCCTGCCCACGATCACCAGCGGTTTCGGTGTGGGCATATCCACGGCCCAATGGGTGACCATGATCTACCTCCTCACCATCAGTAGCCTCCTGCTCTTTTATGGCCGCCTGGGCGATATCCTGGGGTACCGGAAGGTCTACCTTTTCGGCCTCCTGGGTTTCGTGGCGGCCTCGGGGCTGTGCAGCCTCGCTTCGACGATCCGGTGGCTCGTCGCCTTCCGTGCCTTCCAGGGGCTGACCGCGGGGCTGACGATGGCGGTGCCCTTCGCCATCGTGACGGCCTCGTTCCCCCCCGAGGAGCGGGGCAAGGCCCTGGGGATAAACGCCGTCAGCATCTCCGTCGGCCTGGCGCTGGGGCCTTCCTTGGGCGGGTTCATCACGTCCCTGGCGAGCTGGCGCCTCGTGTTCCTCATCAACGTCCCCATCGGCCTCGCCGCCCTGGCCTGGGGCTGGCTCGTCATCCCCGAGCTGAAGGGCCAGCCCGGAAAGATCGACGCGGGGGGCGTGGTCACGGCGTTCATCTCCCTCTTCTCGATCCTTTTCTTTGTCCGCCGCCTCCAGGGCCACGGCTTGGACCGGGTCTCGTGGCTGGTGCTGCTGACGGCCCTATCGGCTGGGGCCGCCTTCTTCCGGATCGAGAGGAGGTCGCCGCAGCCGCTGCTCGACCTCGATCTTTTCCGGAACCGGACCTTCACCTTCGCCAACGTGAGCGCCCTGCTCAACTTCATGTCCCAGTACGTGATGGTCTTCGTCACGCCCTTCTTCCTCCAGGGGCTGCTGGGGTACTCGCCCGACAGGGTGGGGTTGGTGATGACAGCCTTCCCGTTGGCCACCATGGCGGTGGCCCCCTTCAGCGGCTCCCTCTCCGACCGGGTGGGCTCCAGGGCCCCGGCCTGCGCCGGCGCGGCTTTTTGCGCCCTGGCCCTCCTCCTCATGGGGGGACTGTCGAGCTCATCGGGGGCGGCCGAGGTGGCCTGGAGGCTGGCCCTTTTCGGCGTCGGCACCGGCCTTTTCCAGTCACCCAACCACAGCGCGGTGATGGGTAACGCCCCAAGGTCCCACCTGGGGGTGGCTTCGGGGATCCTCGGCACGATGCGCAACGTGGGGATGGTCTTTGGCGTCGCGGCGGGAGGGGCGGTGCTCTTCGCCTTCGCCCCGCCGGGGGCTTTTCAAAAGGCCCTCCTCGGCCCCGTGGAAAGGGCGGCCTTTTCCACCGCGCTGGGGTACGCCTACACGGCCGGGGCGGTCATGGCAGCGCTGTCGGCGGTCACGTCCCTGGTGGGGGAGAAAAGGCCCGGGTAGGGCTCGCTTCCGATGATGGGGCGGCTTCCGGCCCGGTTGTTCCTCGGGTGCGGCCCCTTCATGGCGTTCCTATGATGTATCATCAATGGAACAGCGCGACCCGATCGAAACGGGGAGACCCCCCGCCGGTTTTTTGGTGCAGGGTGTGCCCGACGCAGGAGTCGACGAATCTAGGATCAGGGTCGGCTACGAAATTGACATCAACCGCTATTTCTACAAATAGATACTGTCAAGGCCGTTTGAAAAGATCAAAGCCGACCTCGAGAAGATCGAGAAAGTAATCACCAGCTTGCTCGCGGAGGTGACCGAATGAGCCAACAGAAAACCCCCCTATCCCGGAGGGGAGATCATAATTTATCAGGCGGAAGGCGACGGCGGTCAAATCCGTGTTCTGCTTGAAGGTGGAACCGTCTGGCTTACTCAACGACTCATGTCGGAGTAAATCCCATAAATCACCATGTTAAAGAGATTTATAGGGATGGGGAGTTATTGCCCGGGGCAACTATTCGAAAATATCGAATAGTTCAAATCGAGGGAGCTCGCCAAGTTGAGCGCATGATCGATCACTACAACCTTGAAATGATCATAGCAGTCGGTTACCGCGTTCACTCCAATCGAGGCACTCAGTTCCGCCAGTGGGCCACGTCACGTCTGAGCGAGTACCTGGTCAAAGGCTTTACCCTCAACGACGAACGACTCAAAGGTGCCGACTCTGTTACCGATTATTTTGATGAATTGCTGGCCCGCATCCGGGAGATCTTCGCCCTGGCCCGCGACTTCCGCATCTTCGCGATACGTACGGCCCCTGCCGGGTGTTGTGTCCGGTCGATCTCGCCATCCCCAGCCCGAGTGTTTCTGGCCCGTGGATTTATTGAAGCCGGCGGAGCGACTTCTCAAATCAAGAGTGGCGCGATAAGCTTACCGAAGGATGTCGACGATTCGGCCCTTGCCGCTGCGGGATGCCGCTGTTGCATCTGCCACAAGTAAGGAGATGTTCTGCATTGGATATACCACGGATATTCAACATCACCGAAAGCGCTCACCGCATTCATAACCCGATCACGCCTGAGAAGCTCGCCACTCTCGGCGCGGCGCTGCGCCTGGAGTCGGGAGCCCGGGTGCTGGACCTCGGCAGCGGTTCGGGGGAGATGCTGTGCACCTGGGCGCGCGACCACGGCGTCATCGGCACCGGCATCGACATGAGTCGGTTGTTCACTGATCAAGCGAAACTCCGCGCCGAGGAACTAGGCGTCGCCGATCGAGCCAGGTTCATCCATGGCGATGCCGCCGGCTATGTCGCCGATGAAAAGGTCGATGTAGCGGCCTGTGTCGGTGCCACGTGGATCGGCGGGGGAGTAGCCGGCACTATCGAGCTCCTGGCGCGGAGCCTGCGCACCGGAGGGATCATCCTCATCGGCGAGCCCTATTGGCGGCAGCTACCGCCGACGGAGGATGTTGCGAAGGCGTGCCTTGCCGACTCGATCTCCGACTTTCTCATGCTTCCGGAACTTCTCGCGTCCTTCGGCCGCCTTGGCTATGACGTCGTTGAGATGGTTCTGGCTGATCAAGAGAGCTGGGACAGGTATGAGGCTGCCAAATGGCTCACCATGCGCCGATGGCTTGAAGCCAATCCCGACGACGAGTTTGCAAAAGAGGTTCGAGACCAACTTACCTCGGAACCCGTGCGCTACGCCTCTTACTCGCGTGAATACTTGGGGTGGGGCGTGTTCGCACTGATGGCCCGTTGATAACGCTGAAGGCTTTTGGTTAACGGGGGAGGAGAAGGGAGTTATTGTCAAATCTGGTGTACGGGGTCTCAAGCGGCGCTCCTGTCTGGCTGATCTGTTGCCCTTACACCGTCTTTGAAAACGACGCCTTCGATCACTTCGCCGATAAGATCGAACCCCTTGATACGCTTCCGCCTCTTTTCAGCTGACGGGATCAGCTTGAAAGCCATGGCCAGTGTCGTTTCTCTCGATCCGCAGCTTCTTGTCTTTGCGGTTCTCAGCCTTACCGTTGAAAATGTAGATTCTATGGGGTTCGTGGTTCTTATGTGGATCCAGTCAGCCTTGAGCCTGGAGATCGTTCTTGCGGAGAGCACCCGGGCTTCTTTCCCCGGCAGGCTGACGAGCGCTTCCTGGAAATCCCCCGTTGATATACCCTTCAGGTAAAGCCAGGAAGAAGTTCATTGATACTTTTCGCTCTCTTCAAATACGGAGGAAGCAACGAGCTGTTGAACTTGATGCCTGAACCGCTTCTGTCCCGCACCTTTGGGAATCTTGATCTCTACCTCTCCTATGCCAGTCTGTATGGTTCGTTCCGGCAGATATCCCTTTCTGACCACCGCTAGCCGTCCATCGGGAAGCCTGTTTTGAGCTTGTTTCTTTAACAGGAGTCCCAATTCTGATTCAACCGCATGGGCAATGAGTTCTCTGGCTCCTTTTCTGAGAAGTTCCGTCAATGAGTCGGTCAAGGTCGCATCTGGCTCGAACAGTGAAGAAGGGGTGGAATTTTCCATGGCGTATCCCTCCAATGTCGGTTGTGGCTTGGTCGTTCCAACCAACAAGGATACGCCGCTTTATATTGCAACTCCATACACCAGATTTGAGCTTAACTCTTTACCCAGTGCCCGGAGCGAAAGCAACTGGGTGCCGTTGACGCACTTGATCCTTGAAGTCCCGAGTTCCGCGTTACGGTTTTTAGTTGAACTTTGAACCTGATAACTTTGAACAGGTTTTGCTATGTCACTTACCCCATTGACCATTTTCGCCATTTAACTATAATGTCATGTGGGAAATTCCCACCAGGGTGGTGATAATGAATGTCTGCTATCTCTTTGAAAGTGGATGAAAAGGGCCGGGTAACACTGCCAAACAAACTCCGAAAGAACCTCGACATCAAACCGGGCGATACGCTTTTCCTGCAGGAACAGGTTGAATACTTTGTCCTGAAAAAAGCGGTGGACCCTTTTGATGCTCTTGCGTTAGATGCATTAAGAGAGCGTAACGAGGGCAAGACCGTTGGTCTCAAGGATGTTGCATCTCAACTGGGGGTAGATCTTGAATAAGGACAAAGATCAGGAATATTCCAAAAATTTTCAACGGGTGCCGTAAAAGACCTTAAAGCCAAGGTCTGCAAACCCCATCTTAACGAAATCTTTGAAGAGATCCAGGTTCTTGGAACAGAACCCCTTGCAGGTGATCTCCTTGAAGGCTCACTTGCGAAAGTCCGGTCCCTTCACTTTTCCCTAAAAGGCAGCGGTCAATGGCGCGCAGCCTACTATGTCATGACCGAGGAGAAGGTTTGCCTTATCCTCCTTGTTGCCACAAGAGGGAACTTTTACGAAAAGGCTGACTCAAGATACAGGTCCACCAAGAAATCCCTGAGATAAAAAGGATACGCCGCTTTATATTGCAACTCCATACACCAGATTTGAGCTTAACTCTGGAGAAGGAGAACGGTTATGAAAAGCGTTGCATGCGGGAGCCAATGAAAAGCGATCGCGGCCGGGAAACCGGCCGTTTTTTATTCCCTGCAGGGCCTGAACCGGCGGATCATGGGACAGCCGTAACGGCGGCTTGTATGATTTGTTCCGAACCTGTAGGATTAAGCAATAATATTCCCAGGAGTAACCCGTTAGGATAGCGATAAGGGAAAAGGACTCGCCTTTGCCACGGCCTACTTCATCCCCAGGGAAAAACGCCCCCGCCGATCTTAATTTCCACCCTCCCTTTTTCGGTATCCAAAACTCAAATCGGAGGTGCGTCATGAGCCAACGCCTGGATTACAAGGAAGCCTCGCCCGAGGCGTTCGATGCCCTGATCCACATCGAAAGGGTGATCCATAAGAGCGGCCTGGAAGCGTCGCTGCTGGACCTGGTCAAGTGCCGTGCTTCGCAGGTCAACGGCTGCGCCTGGTGCCTGGACATGCATACCAAGGACGCCCGTGCCCGGGGGGAGACCGAACAGCGCCTGTATTTGCTCCCGGCCTGGCGGGATGCGCCGGGCTATACCGAGCGTGAGCGGGCTGCCCTGGCCTGGACGGAAGCGGTCACCCGGATCGCCGTGCAGGGTGTGCCCGACGATGTCTACGCCGAAGCACGCGCTCACTTCAGCGAGAAGGAATTGGTCGACCTGACCCTGGCGATCATCGCCATCAATGGTTGGAACCGGATGAACATCTCCTTCCGTACCAAGGTCGGCGACTACGTCAGCCCCCACGGGGCGGCACCCAAGAAACCGAAGTAAGACATTCCAGCCTGGGAGGGCAGGAGGATGGACCGGATGGATATTCAAACGAAGCGGGCTTATGAACCGGCGTCAAAGGAGGACGGCATCCGCGTCCTGGTGGACCGTCTGTGGCCCAGGGGCATGAGCAAGGAGAAGATGGAAGCGGACCTGTGGCTCAAGGAGGCGGGGCCGAGCACGGAACTGCGGAAATGGTTCAACCACGACCGTGACAAGTGGGAGGAGTTCAAGAGCCGTTACTTCAAGGAACTGGACGGCAACGCCGAAGCGATCGACCAGCTCCTGGAGCTGGCGGCCAAGGGGCGCGTCACCCTCTTGTTTTCGGCCCACGACGAGGAATACAACCAGGCCGTAGCCCTGAAAGAGTACTTGCTGTCGAAGTCAGAATAGGCGCCCGGCCCTTTGCCGGATCCTGCCGATGATGTCGCCGCCGCGGGGGAGTCGTCGCCCTCGTGACGGCGGCACTTTTTATATTTCTGCTTCAAGAGTAGCGGATCGTCTTGCATTATATTTATCGTTAATCGCTTGACAGGCGATCATCCTGTAATAGAATACAGCTATGAAGAGCCGTTTGGGAGAGATGGAATCACAGTTTTTCGCTTATACCCAGATGCGTGACGTAACCAAGGTAAGGTCTGGAGACCTGGAGGGGCCGCTGGGGTTGACCGGGGACCAGGAGCGGCGTCTGCTCAGCCGCCTTGCCAAGGCCGGGATCATTGTCCGCGTGCAACGGGGATTGTACCTTCTTCCGCCCAGGTTGCCGCTGGGTGGAGCGTGGGACCCGGGTGAGGCACTAGCCCTGACCACATTAATGGAAGCGCAGAATGCGCGATACCAGGTGTGCGGACCCAACGCTTTCAACCGTTACGGTTTCGACGAGCAGATCCCCCTGAGAACCTACGTTTATAACACGGGGATTTCGGGAGATCGAAAGGTCGGGAAGGTAGCCCTCACTCTTATCAAGGTGGCAGAACAGAGGCTGGGTGACACGGAGGAATTTTCAACCCAGGGCGACCAGGTCCTGGTCTACTCTTCCAGGGTAAGAACGCTTGTAGACGCGGTCTATGACTGGTCGAGGTTCAACAGTTTGCCCAGGGGTTATGACTGGATATGCCAAGAACTCTCTTCCGGCCGAATAAGTCCGGAACGACTGGTGGATAGTGCTGCCAGGTTTGGTGACGTGGGGACAAAGCGGCGCATCGGTTTTTTGCTGGACCGCGAAGGAGTAGGACAGGCCCTTCTCCAGAGGCTGCAAGCAGGCCTGAAGGAAACCTCAAGCCCCATCCCCTGGATCCCGACCAAGCCCAAGATCGGAAAGGCCGACTCAAGATGGGGTGTTGTGGATAATGCGAGCGCCTGATCTTCCTCCTATTCGCAACCATGAAGATCCTGTACTTTTTCGTGAAGCCCTGTCATTCACCGCCGCCGAAACCGGTTTTACCGCTCGACTGATCGAGAAAGATTATTTTTGTAAGCCTTCATAACGCTTGCCAAAGCCCTGGGTCCAAAGTGGATTGGGCCTCCCATTTTCCCTGTTGACAGGGGAGCCCCGAAGTATTACAAATATCGAAATACGTAATAAAAGGAGGCTCCCCACATGCACATGGCCGATGCTCTTTTGTCTCCCGCGGTGGGGGGGACTATGTGGGCGGTGACCGCCGGGGTCACAGCCTACTCGGCAAAGAAGCTCAAGGAGTCCGGCGATGACCCGAAGGTCCCCCTGATGGGCGTGCTCGGCGCCTTTATCTTCGCGGCCCAGATGATCAACATCAGCATCCCGGCAACGGGTTCCAGCGGACATATAGGAGGGGGGATGATCCTGGCCATATTGCTGGGGCCTTACGCGGCCTTCATCGTCCTTGCCTCGGTCCTTTCGGTCCAGGCCCTGTTCTTCGCCGACGGGGGCCTTCTCGCCCTGGGGTGCAATATTTTCAACCTCGCCTTTTTCCCCTGCTTCCTGGCGTACCCCTTGATCTACCGGCCTATAGCGGGCAGGAACCCCTCGAACCTAAAGATCCTGGTAGGGTCGGTGGTTTCCGTCGTGGCGGCCCTCCAGCTGGGGGCCTTCTCGGTCGTGCTGGAGACGCTGGCCTCGGGCATTACGGACCTGCCCTTCAAGACCTTCCTCCTCCTGATGCAGCCCATCCACCTCGCCATCGGCCTCGTGGAAGGGGTCATCACCGCGGCCGTCGTGTCCTACGTCTGGAAGGCGCGCCCCGCGGTGATCGAGGCGGTGCAGGGCGATGCCCCTTCCGGGGTTGTACACCTCAAGAAGGTCATCGTATTTTTCGTCGCCGCGGCGGTGATCACGGGGGGGATCCTTTCCTGGTTCGCCTCGAACTTCCCCGACGGTCTCGAGTGGGCCATAGAGAAGACCTCGGGCCGTGAGGAGCTGGAGGCCCCCGAGGGCGGTATCCATTCGGTCCTGGCATTGTTGCAGGAAAAGTTCTCCTTCCTTCCGGACTACGGGTTCCGTGAACCCGAGGCCGCCGAGGAGGGTGAAGCCGAAGGCGCCGCCCAGGAACAGTCCGTCATGGACCCCGGGACCTCCATGTCCGGCCTCGTCGGTGGGGCGATCGTTTTCCTCTTGTCCGCCGGGGTGGGGTTGATCCTGAGAAAGGCCGCGGCCGGGAGCCGCTGACGGCCTTTGCGCCGCTTCCCGGTCGCGGGGTAAGGAGTCCTTTTTGTCCGGCAGTTTTGGCAGGGGGATAGGGAGCGTCAATTCCACCCGGGATTTCGCCCTTTTACGGAGCCCGGTCCATTCCGTCGACGCCAGGTCGAAATGGGTCGTGACCCTGGCCTTTGCCGTCACGGTCACATCCTTCGGGAAGTACGATATTTCCCGGGTGATGCCGCTTTTCCTTTACCCCTTCGTCATAACCGCCCTTTCGGGCCTGCCCGTCCCAGCCGTGGCCAAGAGGGCGGCGGCGGCGCTCCCCTTCATCCTGCTGGTGGGCGTCTTCAACCCTCTCATCGACAGGGAGCCCATGGCCGGACTGGGCCCGGTGGTCTTGAGCGGAGGATGGGTCTCCTTCATTTCCATCCTGGTTCGGTCGACCCTCATCGTATCGTCGGTGGTGCTGCTGGCGATGACCACGCAGCCCGACAATCTCTTCGCGGCCCTGGGGAGTCTGGGCGTCCCCTCGGCGCTCGTGGTGCAGCTCCAGTTCATGAACCGCTATATCGGCCTTTTGGCGGGCGAGGTGGAGAGGACCCTCAGGGCCCATTCGCTGAGGTCCCACGGCAAAGGGGGCGGGGTCCCGGTGCTGGTGTCGGGCCCCATGCTGGGTGGCCTCCTGCTGAGGACCATGGACAGGGGCTCCAGGATCCACCGGGCCATGGTAAGCCGGGGTTTCGATGGGGCCGTCAGGACGGCCCGCCCCTCGCCTTTCTCCCCCCGGCGGGACGGCCTGTTCATCTGTGCATGGCTGGCCTATTTCGCCCTGGCGCGTTTCGTGGACCTGCCGGGCGTCCTTCTCGGGGTGATCGGGGGATGAGGGGCCCTTACATCGACATGAAGGGGCTTGAGTATTCGTACCCCGACGGGACCCCGGCGCTGAGGGGGGTTTCCTTCGTTGCGGATCGGGGCGAGGCCGTGGGCCTCGTCGGGGCCAACGGCGCCGGCAAGTCGACACTCCTGCTGGCCCTGACGGGCCTGATAGAGCCTTCGTCGGGGGTCATCGATATAGGCGGTACGGTCCTTTCCAAGAGGACGGCCCCGGAGGTGCGCCGACGCCTGGGGTTCATCTTCCAGGACCCCGAGGACCAGCTCTTCATGCCCACCGTTTTCGACGACGTCGCCTTCGGACCCATCAACCAGGGGGTGACCGGTGAGGCCCTGGCCGCCAGGGTCGCCTCGGCCCTTGAGAGCGTCGGCGCGGGGCACCTCGCCGACCGACCGGGCTACCGCCTCTCCGGGGGGGAGAAGAGGTCCGCCGCCATAGCCGCCGTCCTCTCCATGGGCCCGGAGATCCTCCTCATGGACGAACCCAGTTCGGGCCTCGACCCGAAGGGCCGGAGGGGGCTGATAGACCTCCTGGCGGGCTTTCCCCACACGCGCCTCATCGCCGCCCACGACCTGGACCTCGTCCTGGACGTCTGCCTGCGGACGATAGTGCTGCACCGGGGAGAGGTGGCCGCCGACGGGCCTACGCTTGAGATCTTCCGGGACAGGGATCTGCTGGAAAGATGCTCCCTGGAGCCCCCGCTGTCGCTGCAGGGCCTCTCCGGCGGGCGCACCGCACCGGATGACGTGACCCTGGGGCGGTGAAGGAACGGGACCTTTCGGTGGGAGCTCCCGGTCAATCTCCCCGTACGATGGTCACCAGCATGTCGGTGATCCTCTCGCCGCCGGTGATGTTCAGGTCCATGGGGCAGGCCGAGACGGCGCAGACCAGGTTCATCAGGGCCCTGAAGGTGATGTGGTCGCCGGCCTTCGACAGGACCGGCAGGTGGACCAGGTCCCCGTCGGGTCCGATGGCGGCGTTCTCGAAGATGTTGAGGGGGTCGGGGATCTGCGCCCTTGTTAAATCCCAGGGGATGAGGACCTCCTCGAAGTTGGCCACACAGCTTCTATGGTCCTCCACGCCGTAGTCGACGCGGTACCGCTGCTCGTCGCAGGCAGGTATGAGCATGTCGTGGGTGCCGACGGTGTCCTCGACGATCTCCATCATGGGCCTGCGGAGGTTGGTCCGGAGAGCGTCGCCCACCTTGAACTTTATCGAGTGCAGCGCGAGCCTGGTGTGCGACGGTGACAGTTTTTCCGAGAGGTCGTCCGCGTTGAAGGCCACCAGGTCGCCGATCTGCCCGCCCTCCAGGTCGGTGACGGTGAAGAGTTCGCCCTTTCGGACCTCGAAGGCCCGGGCGTACCCGGCGGGTACCAGTATCTCCTCGTTGCGTCCCTTTTCAGCGCCCATGGGGATCATTCCTCTCCTTTCAAATGATGGGGGAGCGGGGCCCCCTTATGATAAGCAAGGATATCACGTCGTCGCCCGGCCCCGACGTCCGGCCGTAGGGTCCAGCAGGTAGTCCACGGCTTCCAGGTAGCCAGCCCACCCCCGGCCCTTGAAGGTCGCGACGCAGGCCTCGCGGATGTAGGAGACCCGGCGGAAGGCCTCTCTCTTGTCGGGATCGCTCAGGTGGACCTCCACCGTGGGGAGGCCCACGGCCCTCACCGCGTCGAGGAGGGCCACGCTGGTGTGGGTGTAGGCCGCCGGGTTGATCACGATCCCGTCGAAGCCGTCGGCGGCTTCCTGGATGTAGTCGACCAGGATCCCCTCGTGGTTGCTTTGGCGCACTTCGACACGGACGCCCCGCCGCCGGCAGTGCTCCTCGATGGCGGCCACGATCTCGCCGTAGCTCCTTTCGCCGTAGATATCGGGCTCCCTGGTCCCGAGGAGGTTCAGGTTCGGCCCGTTAAGCACCAGTATGCGCATGGAATTCCTCCAGGACCGCCCGGGCGGCCGGCAGCACCCCCCGGGAGGCGTCTATCCTCGCGTCGGCGGCCTCCCCGTAGAGGGGGCGGCGCTCCCGGTAAAGCCTGTCCAGGTCTTTTGACAGGGGGCGCCCCTCGAGGGGGAGGTCCGCCAGGGGGCGGTCGAGCCAGTAGACCCGGCCGTTCCGGCGGAGGGCCGCCCGGTTCGCCCCGCTCAGGACGGCGCCCCCGCCGGTGGCGATGACGGTCCCGCTCTCTCCGGAGACTTTGCGCACGACCTCCTCCTCGATCCGGCGGAAGGCCCCCTCCCCGTCGCGTTCGATGAGGTCCGCCGGGTCCCGCCCCGTCAGCTCCCTCACCATCTCGTCGGTGTCCAGCCTTTTCCGGCCCGTCTCAAGGGCGACCCGCTCGGCCACCGAGGTTTTGCCGCTGCCCGGCATCCCAACCAGTACGATGTTTTCCACCGCCCGCAGCAGGGCGGCATGGATCTCTTCGCTCTTTTCCGGGGGGATATCCCCGCCGAGGAAGGTTTCCGCCGCGAGCCGCCCCTGCTCGACGAGCATGGGCAGGCCGCAGGAGCAGGGGATCCCCCGCCGCCGCGCTTCCTGCAGGAGCCCGGTCCTCAGGGGGTTGTAGATGAGGTCCACCACGGCCTCCAGGGCCGTGAAGCCCTCCAGGCCCAGCGGTGCTTCGTCGGCCAGGGGGTGCATGCCGACGGGGGTGGCGTTCACCAGGACCCGGGCGTCGGCGTGGCGATGGATGTTGCCGTAATTGTCCGGCCCGGAGCGGGAGACCTGGACCACCTCCCCCGCCCCCGAGTCAAGGCAGGCGAGGGTGACCGTCCGGGCGGCGCCGCCGGAGCCCAGCACCAGGACCTTTTTGCCCGCCGGGTCGATGCCGGCACGCCGGAGGAGGTAGAGGAAGCCGCCGTAGTCGGTGTTGTCGCCGTGTATTTTACCCTCGTCGTCGAAGAGGAGGAGGTTCACGTTCCCCAGGCGCCGAGCGGTCTCAGTCAGGGTATCGCAAAAGGGGAGCACCCTTTTCTTGTAGGGGATGGTCACGTTGAGCCCTGCCAGGCCGCCGCCCCGCAGGAAGGGCTCCACCCCTTCGGGAGGTAACTCGAACAGCTGGTAGTCGTCGATGCCCAGTTCCCTGTAGATCACGGGGGAGTGGCTGTGCCCCAGTTTCTCCCCCAGCAGCCCGTAGCGCATCGTCAGATCTCCCTGTAACTGCCGAGGAAGTCGAAGAGACGTCCCGAGGAGGCGCACTCGCTCAGGGCACGCACCACCTCGTCGGACCAAACCGAGGCCTCCAGGTCGATGAAGAACAGGTACTCCAGGTCGTTGCCGGCGATGGGGCGGCTTTCGAGTTTGACCAGGTTGAGGTCCAGCGCGGCGAACCGGGCGATCACGCGGTAGAGGGACCCCGATGAGTGGGGCAGGGTGAGCATCAGGCTCACCCGGTCCGACCCGGGGTAGATCTGCAGTTCCCTGGCGACGCAGATGAAGCGGGTGTCGCCGGCCCCCCCGCCCTCCGCCGGGCCGCACTCCCCGGCGGGGGCGCGCAGCCGGGTGCCGCGCACGATATGGAACCCGAAGCGGTGCAGAAGTTCGTAGACGGCGTCCATCGAACCGCCGGTGCCGTTCTCGACGGGCAGGACGCCGAAGTCGCACAGCCCCTGGGCCACCGCCTGGAACACCCCCTCGAAGCTGCGGAAGTAGAAGACCTCCGGCATGGAGAAGAAGCGGTCGCAGGCGGCCTGGGAACAGGACCCCTGCTCCCCGGGGCAGGCGACGGTGGCCCGGCGGGGAAAGCGGGGCGCCGTTTCGGCGACGGCCCTTTTGATGCGCCGCCCCAGTTCTGTCTCCCCTTCCCCGAGGGCTGCCTGGTAGGAGCGGCTCAGGTCGAACATGACCGAGTAAAGCAACCGGAGGTAGACGTCCAGGGGCTCCCCGGCGCGCTTGCCCACACGGGTCAGGATCTCCCGCTCCCGGCCCGCGTCGAGGACGGGGATCCCCTGCCTCTGTTTTTCCCCGGCGATCCGGCCGCAAAGGTCCATCCTCCGGCAGACCAGGTCGATGATCTCCTCGTCCAGCCGGTCGATCTCAGCCCTCAGTTCAGTCATTCCCATGGTCCTTTCCCCCTTAGTCTGTTACAGTATGGCATCCAGCAGAACGATGCCCGCGACGGCCTCCACGCAGGGGACGGCCCGCAAAACGATGCAGGGATCGTGCCTTCCGGGCACGCGGATCGTCCTTTCCGTCATGGTGGCGAGGTCGACGGTCTTCTGCTCCATGGCTATGGATGAAGTCGGTTTCACGGCCACGCGGAAGACCAGGGGCATGCCGGTGGTGATCCCGCCCAGGATCCCCCCGTGGTGGTTTGTCCCGGTGACCACCCGCCCGTCCTTCAGGCGGTAGGGGTCGTTGTGCCGGGAGCCCCTCATCTCCGCCGCGGCGAACCCCGTGCCGAACTCGACCCCCCGCAGACCGGGGATGCCGAAGAGCGCCGCGGCGAGCCGGTTCTCCATGCCGCCGAATATGGGGTCGCCTATCCCCGCCGGCACGCCGAGGGCGGCGCACTCCACGACGCCGCCCACGCTGTCGCCCTCAGCGGCCGCCGCGAGGATCTCCCTTTCCATGGCCTCCATCCTGGTCTCGTCGAGGACGGGGATCCGGCGGGTCGCGGGCAGGGCGAGGTCGCCCGCGGTCACGCCCGTCGGGTGGAACCGCCTGTCCCTGGCGGAGCCCACCTGTTCGGCATGGGCCCCCAGGTGGACGCCGCGGCGCTTCAGGATCTGTATCGCCACCCCCCCGGCTACGCAGAGGGGTGCCGTCAAACGGCCGGAAAAATGCCCCCCCCCGGGCGTCCTCGTACCCCCCGTACCGGAGGCGGGCCGGGTAGTCGCAGTGGGAGGGGCGGGGTGCCGTTGCGACCTCGCGGTAGTCCTCCGGCCTGGCGTCGGTGTTCTCGATGACCGCGCAAAGGGGGGCGCCGCAGGTGCGGCCTCCCGCGAGCCCGGAGAGGAAGCGGGGCTCGTCCTTCTCGACGCGGGGCGTCGAAAGGGGTCCCCCTCCGGGGGCGCGCCGCCTTAAGAAGGACCGCAGTTCATCTAGGTCGACCTCCTCGCCCGCAGGCAGGCCGTCCATCACGACCCCGACGGCCGGCCCGTGGGACTGGCCGAACAGGGAAACCCGGAGCTTCTCACCTATCATCGATGACATCGCAATCTCCCCCCAAACTTCGGTAATCCTGGAAAAAGGAAGGGTAGGACTTGTTTACCGCTTCCGCCCCCAGGAGGACCGTCTCGTTGCGGCAGCCCAGGGCCGCGACGGCCCCCGCCATGGCGATGCGGTGGTCGCCGCGGCAATCCACGACGCCTCCCTCCAGGGGGGCGCCCCCCGTCACCTCGAGGCGGTCGGGCCCCTCCCGGGCGTCGCCGCCCAGGGCCCTTATCATCGAAGCGGTGCTCTCGAGCCGGTCGCTTTCCTTGAGCCTGAGGCGCGCCGCCCCCTCGAAGAGGGTCTTTCCCCGGGCGAAGGCGGCCGTCACGGCCAGGACGGGGATGAGGTCGGGGATCTCCCTGGCGTCGATGGCCCCGGCTCCCTCGAGGGGTCCGCCGGTGACACCGAGGGCGCCGCCCTCCCAACGGACGGACGACCCGAAACGGCGGAGAAGCCCGGCCACGGCCCTGTCCTTCTGGGCCGACGAAGGCGAAAGCCCGAGGCAGCGCACTTCGCCGCCCAGGGCGCCCCCGGCCAGGAAGAAGGCCATGTTGGACCAGTCCCCTTCTATGGTCACTTCCCCAGGCGAGCGGTAACCCTCCCCCGGCGGGATGAGAAAAACCCCGGCAGCGGCGGCCGCCGGCACCGAGAAGTCCCGCAGGGTCTCCAGGGTCATATCGACGTAGCCCGAGGATTCGAGCGGTCCGAGGAGCCGTACAGAGCCGCCCCCGGGCAGGAGGGACAGGGCGAGGAGCATCCCCGAGACGAACTGGGAACTGACGTTCCCCGGCAAGGGGTATTCGCCCGAACGCAGCCGCCCCTTCAGAGCCAGGGGCAGGCTGTCCCGGCCGACCGTCACCCCCCCCTGCCGCAGTGACGCGACCAGCGGCCCGATGGGCCGCTCCGGCAGGCGGCCGGCGCCGGCGAAGCGCCCGCCTCGACCCAGGGCGGCCGCCACGGGCAAGAGGAACCGCAGGGTCGACCCGCTTTCACCGCAGTCCAGGAGAGGGTCCTCCGGCGGAACCTGCCCGGGGGTCGCCACGAAGGCGCCGTCCTCCCGGGAAAAGGACGCCCCCAGGGCCTCGAGGCAGCGCCGGGTGGCCAGGACGTCCTCGCCGGCCCGGTCACGCATCACCAGGCGGGTGGGCCCGTCGGCGAAGGCCGAGGCGATCATCGCCCGGTGGGCGTGGGACTTGGAGGGTATGGCATCGATGAGGCCCTTCAGCCGGCCCGGGCGGCAGATTACTCGCATAGCGCCCCCTCCACTCCGAGGGAGAGTATCTTCGGCAGTTCTCCTACCCCGACGGGGTGGAGGAAGCACTCTCCCACCCTCCGGGGCATCACCAGGGTGATCTCGTCGCCCCGGCGCTTCTTGTCGGCCAGGGCGGCCTCGGCCAGGCGCTCCGCTGAGTAGGGGCAAGCCGTGGGCAGGCCCATGGCCCCGAGGGCCGACGCGATCCTCGACGCCGTGCCGGGGGCGCAGAGGCCCATCGCCTCGGCGGCTCGGGTGATGACCAGCATGCCCAGCCCCACGGCCTCCCCGTGGCGGAGGGTGTAGCCGCTCAGCCTCTCGACGGCGTGCCCCACGGTGTGTCCAAAGTTCAGTAGCCGGCGCGGGCCGAGGTCGGTCTCGTCGAGGGCCACGATCTCGGCCTTCCGCCGCACGCAGGAGGCCACGACATCCTCCCATATCGCGGGGAGCCCTTTCTCCAGGCGGCGGAAGAGGCCCTCGTCGCCGAGCATGCCGTACTTGAGGCATTCCGCCCCGCCCGAGGCCAGTTCCTCCCTGGGCAGGCTCAGGAAGGTGGAGCAGTCACAGAGCACCAGCTCGGGCTGCCGCAAGGCGCCGGCCAGGTTTTTCCCTGCCGAGAGGTTCACCCCCGTTTTCCCGCCCACCGAGGAGTCCACCGCCGCCAGCAGGGTGGTCGGTACCTGGATGTAGGGGATGCCCCGCTCGTAGACGGACGCCGCGAAACCCGCCAGGTCCCCGACGACGCCGCCGCCGAGGGCGACGATGAGGTCCGTCCTGGTGAAGCCCTCTTCCGCCAAAAACTCCAGCAGGAGGGAGAGGCGGTCCATGGTCTTGGACCTTTCTCCCGGGGGGATGGCGTGCCGCGCCACCCGGAAGCCGGCCCGGGCGAGAGAGGCCGCCGCGGTGCCGCCGTAGAGGAGGTCCACCGTACCGTCGGTGACCAGCGCCGCCGAGCACGGGCCGTGGAGCGGGGAGAGGCTTTCGCCGATGCCTTTCAGCAGGTCCCGTCCTATCAGGACCTTGTAGGGCCGCTCCGTTTCCACCCTTATCTCAATAACGGCCATCACTTCACCTCCCCGGTGATGGAAACCTTCCTCTTGCACTCGCTGCCTTCCCTGAGGAGGTCGAGTAGGGCGGGGACGCTGCCTTCTTCCAGGACGTCGACGTACCGTGAAAGCCTCAAGACCAGGGCCTTCAGTTCCACGGCGAGGTTGCGCCGGTTCTCCAGGAAGATCTCCGACCACATCTCCTCGTTCAGGCCCGCCACCCTGGTCATGTCCCGGAAGGTGCCGCCGAAGAATTCCCGCCGAGCGATGGGGGCGCCCTTGACGTAGGCGCTGGCGATGACGTGGGGTAGTTGGGAGGTGAAGGCCACCACCCGGTCGTGTTCCTCCGCCGGGCAGGTGTGGACGCCGCTGAAGCCGCAGGCGAGGAAGAATTCCGTGATCATGGTCATCACGGCCTCGGGCGTACCCGGGGAGGGGGTGAGGATCATCGGGGCGCCTGCGAAGAGGTCATCGCTGGAGGCCCCGTAACCCCACTCGGCCCTCCCGGCCATGGGGTGGCCGCCGACGAAATGGAAACCCCGCCGCCGGGCGATGGGGGCGACGGCGTCGCAGACGGGCGTCTTGATGCCGCAGAGGTCGGTGACGCAGCAGCCCTTCTTCAGTTCCTGGGCGTGGTCGGCGATGAACCTCACCGAGGTCGCCGGGTAAAGGGCTACCAACAGGAGGTCGCAGGCGGACAGGCCTTTCCTGTCCAAGAGGCCGTCGATGGCGCCTTCTTCCAGGGCCGCTCGCTCCGTGGAGGGGTCCGCGTCGAGCCCCAGGATCCGGTGAGGGGTGAAACGCCTCGTCGCCTTGGCCATGGAGCCCCCGATGTGGCCCAGGCCCGCCACGCCGACAATCATGACGTCGTCGCCGCCGTGCCGGCCAGGACGGCCTGGAAAACGAGGTCCGCCGCCTTGGCCAGGTCGTCGAAGGCCTCGGGCGTCAGGGACTGGAGGCCGTCGCTCAGGGCGTGGGGCGGGTCGTTGTGCACCTCGATGATCAGCCCGTCCGCCCCGGCGGCGATGGCCGAAAGGGACATGGGCCGGACTAGGCTCGCCATGCCGGTGGAATGGCTGGGGTCGATCACCACCGGCAGGTGGGACAGCTGCTTCAGCACGGGCACCGCCGACAGGTCCAGGGTGTTGCGCGTGGCGGTCTCAAAGGTGCGGATACCCCGCTCGCAGAGGATCACCTGCTCGTTCCCCCCCGCCATGATGTACTCCGCGCTCATCAACAGTTCCTCCAGGGTGTTGGAAAAACCCCGCTTGAGCAGGACGGGCTTCCTCTGGGTTCCCAGGACGCGCAGCAGCTCGTAGTTCTGCATGTTCCTGGCCCCGACCTGGAAAACATCCACCCCGTCGAAGAAGGGCAACTGGCCCTGGTCCATGATCTCCGTGACGATGGGCAGCCCCGTCTCCTCCTTGGCCAGGAGCAGCAGCCGGATCCCCTCCGCGCCGAGGCCCTGGAAGGAGTAGGGCGAGGTCCTGGGCTTGAAGGCGCCGCCCCGGAGCATACCCGCGCCGGAACGCTTCACCGCCCGGGCCACCTGGAGGATCTGGTCTTCCGATTCGACGGAGCAGGGCCCCGCGATGAGGACCGGCTTCCCGCCGCCGATGGTGACGCCTCCCACGGTGATCACCGTGTCTTCCGGGTGGAACTTGCGGTTGGCGTTCTTGTAGGGTTCCTGGACCCGCTTGACATCCTGCACAATTTCCATGGACCGGATCAGGTCGATGTCCAGCCGGGCCGTGTTCCCCACCAGCCCCAGGATGGTCTTCACCACCCCCCTCGAGACGTGCACCTGGAAACCGAAACTTTCCAGCCTCTCGATCAATTGCCGTACCTGTTCCTCTTTCGCGCCGTCCTTTATCAATACGATCATGTCGCCATCTCCAGACTTCCAGGATTTTTATATAAAAAAAGGTCCCGCGGCGTCGACCGCAGGACCTTTTGTTGTCTGGCTTTGAAGAAGGGGGAAACGGATGAATATCAGGGGTCCTTGTCAGTCAGGCGCCAACATGCTGTACCTACGTAATAGGTATAGCTGTAATAGGCGTAATACCTGACCGAGCGAGTGGAACGGAGGACCGATGACATCAGCCGCACCTCTTTGGGTCATTATTTCGGAAATTTGGGTCAACATACCACGCTGGTCTCACCCCTGTCAAGTTCACTTTTCTCCACCCCTGCCGCGGAGAGTGTATGCAACGTAGCCCCTTGGAGGATATAATGAAACCACGGAGCGGGTGACGGAGCATGGCCCGCCCGCGGAGGTGGTTGGGACGATCACGATCTATGGGTGCGGGGCCCTGGGCGGGCGCCTCGCGGTGCAATTCCACGAGGCGGGTGTGCCCGTGCAGTGCCTGTCACGGCCGGGGGCCCATCTCGAGAGCATCAAGGCCCGGGGGCTCCTTTTCAGGGACGGCGCCGGCGGGACGCGGAGGGTCCCCTTGCGGGTTTACGACGACCCTTCGGAGTGTCCCCCTGCCGAGTTGCTGGTGGTACTGGTCAAATCGTGGCAGAACGCCGACGTGGCGGGGAACCTGCCGGGGCTTTTGAAGGACGATGGTTTCGCGCTGACCCTCCAGAATGGCCTGGGGAACGTGGAGGCCCTGCGGGACCACGTACCGGGGGGGAGGTTCCTCGCCGGGTCGATAACCTACGGTGCCTACAGGCCGGAGCCCGGGGCCGTTTTCAGCGGCGGCGACGGCCTCATCCGTTTCGCTCCCGTCACGCCCGGGATGGACGCCCGGGGGGCGCTCGGGCTCTTCAGGGAGGCCGGGTTCAACGTCGAACTCGACGAGGAGCCCTGGCGGGCGATATGGGCCAAGGTGATCATAAACGCCGGCATCAACCCCGTGGCGGCGCTGACGCGATACTCCAACGCCCAGACCCTGGCCTCGCCTTTCGCCAGGAAGGTCGTGGAATCCCTCTGCCGGGAGGCGGTCTCCGTCGCCAACGCGTCGGGCCTGGACTTTGACGCCGACGAGGAGTGGGCCGGCCTCCAGGAGATACTCAGGCAAACGTCGGGCAACAAGCCGTCGATGCTCCAGGATATCGAGGCGGGGAACAGGACCGAGATAGAGGCCATCAGCGGTGAGATCATGAGGCGGGGCGCGGCGGTGGGCCTTGAAACGCCCTTCACGACCACCCTCTACAACCTCGTGAAGGCCCTGGAGGCCGGCGCCGTGGCCGGCGGCCGGTGACGGCGGCCCAAGGTCGGGCTTGAGAAGGAAGGATCGTTATGGCGACAACAACCATCACTAAAAGGGATGCCTCGGCGGGGCTCAAGGCCGCCCTCGCGGCCTACGGGGTCTGGGGCCTGCTCCCGATCTACTGGAAGCTTTTGAGCGACGTGCCGGCCCTGGCCATCCTGGCTCACAGGATCGTCTGGTCGCTGGTCTTCGTGGCGGCGATCATGGTCCTCCAGGGCAACCGGAAGGGACTGGCGGCAGGCTTCCGGAACGTCCGCGTGGCGGCGCTGCTCTTTTGCAGCAGCCTTTTCATCGCCGGCGACTGGTTGCTATTCATCTGGGCCGTCAACACAGACCAGGTGCTGGCAACGAGCCTGGGTTACTACATCAATCCCCTGGTCACGATCCTCTTCGGTTTCGTCTTCTTCCGCGAGAGGGTGGGCAGAGTCCAGTGGCTCGCCATCGCCATCGCCGCCGGAGGGGTGCTGTACCAGGTCGTCCTTCACGGGAACGTCCCCTGGGTGGCCCTGGGACTGGCGCTGACCTTCGCCTTCTACGGCCTCATCAGAAAGAAGGTGGTCATCGACTCCCTGCCGGGTCTTTTCGCCGAGACGGTCTACCTATCACTGCCGGCGCTGCTCTTCCTGGTCCTCGGCGATGTCCGCTATACGGGGACCTTCATGGCCGGCGACGTGGGTATGGACCTTCTCCTGGTCTCGACGGGCGTGGTGACATCGCTGCCGCTGCTCTGGTTCGCCTATGGCGCGCGAAGGCTGAAGCTGATAACCGTGGGCTTCCTTCAGTACATTGCCCCAACGCTTCAATTCTTCCTCGGGGTCTGGGTGTTCCATGAACCGATGGACTTCCCCACGCTGGTAACCTTCGTCTGCATCTGGATCGCCCTGGGGCTCTATTCCTGGGGGAACCTGGCGGTCTGGAAGAGGGAGCAGGCCCTGCTCGAGTCCGAGGCCGGCCCTGGCGGCGAAGCGTAGGGGAGCGCCCGTTTTTTTGAAAAATACTTCATGGCGGGAGGGTTTTAAATGGATTTGACGGAGAAGTCGAGAAGGGTGCCCGAGAAGATCCTCCTCGGGCCCGGTCCCACGCCCGTCGAGGGGAGGATCCTCAGGGCCATGGCTGAGCCGACCCTCGGCCACCTGGACAGGGATTTCGTCGCCATCATGGACGAGACCAGGGATCTCCTCAGGATGGTCTTCCAGACGGGCAACGACCTGACGGTGGCCATGCCCGGCACCGGCAGCGCCGGCATGGAGACGGCCTGCGTGAACATGATCGAGCGGGGCGACAAGGCCATAATCTGCTCTCACGGCGTCTTCGGCTCCCGGATGCAGGACGTGGCCGGCCGATGCGGTGCCGAAGTGGTCGAGGTCAACGCCCCGATGGGCAGGCCCATTGACCCCGGTGATGTCGAGAAGGCCGTCAGAGCCAACCCCGACGCGAAGTTCCTGGGGATAGTCCACGCCGAGACCTCCACCGGGGTGCTCCAGCCCCTCGACGAGATCGCCAACCTGGCCCACGGTGCGGGTATGTTCATGATCGTCGACGCCGTGACGTCCCTCGGCGGCATGGAGGTCCCCGTGGACCGGCTCGGCCTTGACATGGTCTACAGCGGCAGCCAGAAGTGCCTGGGCTGCCCCCCGGGGCTGGCGCCGGTGACGGTGGGACCCAGGGCGGTGGAACACATCAAGGGGAGGAAGACCAAGGTCCAGAGCTGGTACCTGGACCTGACGATGATCATGCGCTACTGGGGGCAGGAGAGGTTCTACCACCACACCGCTCCGGTCAACATGATCTACGGACTCAACGAAGGCCTGAGGGTCATCGCCGAAGAGGGGCTCGAGGCCCGGTTCGCCCGCCACAGGAAGAACGCGGAGTCCCTCTGGGCGGGGCTGGAGGCCCTGGGCCTGGAACTTCTGGTGGAGCCCGCCTACAGGCTACCGAGCCTGACGTCGGTGAGGATGCCCGTAGGGGTGGATGAAGCCGTCGTCAGAGGGAGGCTCATGGAGGAGTATTCCATCGAGGTGGGTTCCGGCCTCGGCGACCTCAAGGGGAAGATCATAAGGATAGGGCTCATGGGCAGCGGCTCCAGCAGGAAGAACGTGGTCCTCCTGCTGTCGGCCCTGGGGGCCGTCCTTTCAGGGGAAGGTTTTGCCAACGACGTCGGGGCGGCCATCGAAGAGGCCCTGGCGGTCATCGACGGATAGACGAAAGGGGAATGGTGATGGAGGGCAAGGACAAAACCGTCAGGGTCGCCGTGGTGCAGGCGGCCCCGGTGATCATGGACAGGCAGGGGACGCTGGAAAAGGCCTTGGGTCTCATGGAGGACTGCGGCAGGGAGCACGCCAGGGTCGTCGTATTCCCGGAGGCCTTCATCCCGGCCTACCCCAGGGGGCTCACCTTCGGGGCCGTGGTGGGCAGCCGCTCGCCCGAGGGGAGGAAGGACTTCCGGCGGTACTTCGAGAACAGCGTGGAGGTGCCCTCGGAGACAACCCTGGCCCTGGGCGAGGCCGCGAAAAAGTACGGGGCCTACCTGGTGATGGGCGTCATCGAGCGCGAGGGGGGGACCCTCTACTGCACCATCCTATACTTCGGGCCCGACGGGAGGCTCCTCGGCAAGCACCGCAAGTTGAAACCCACGGCGTCGGAGCGCCTCATCTGGGGCGAGGGTGACGGCAGCACCCTCACCGTCCTCGACACCCCCTACGGCAAGATGGGAGGGCTCGTCTGCTGGGAGAACTACATGCCCCTCGCCAGGGCGGCCATCTACGGCAAGGGGACGACCATCTACCTCGCCCCGACGGCCGATTCAAGAGAGGAGTGGCAGGCCTCGATGAGGCACATAGCCCTGGAGGGCCGGTGCTTCGTCCTTTCGGTTAACCAGTACGTCCATAAGTCGATGTACCCCGAGGACCTGGCATGCTACGCCGAACTGGAGGGGCAGCCCGACATCATGTGCCCCGGCGGGAGCGCCATCATAGGCCCCCTCGGCCAGTACCTCGCCGGGCCCGTCCGCGACCGCGAGGAGATACTCTTCGCCGACCTCGACATGGGCCTCATCGCCGAAAGCCGTTACGACTTCGACGTGGTGGGGCACTACGCCCGCCCCGATGTCCTGAGGCTCATTGTCAACGAGAAGCCCTCGCTGAGCGTATCCTACGTGGAGGGAGACCCGGGGTGCGCGAAGGATTGACGGGTTCGGGCAGGCCTTCGTCGAGGATCTGGGCCCCGGCCGTCGCCGCGGCGGTCCTGCTCGCCTGGGCCGCGGCGGCCCACCCTTCGGTAGACCCGACCATACTGGCCCCCAAGGAGACGACCCTGGGCAGCCCCTTCCTGGTCTACATCTCCTCGGCGGAACCCCTCGAGGAGGTCCGTCTCTTTTGGGAGGGCAAGGAAATGGCCCTGGAGATGGAGGCCGTCGGTGAGGGCTGCGAGGCCATGGCGCTGCTGGGGACCGATGTGGGCGGTTCGAAACCGGGGGTGAAGACCCTGGACATAGGTTACTCCCGGGGAGGCGAAAGGGCCTCGGTCTCGAGGCAGGTCAGGGTGGCCGACGTGGAGTATCCTTCGGAGAAGCTGACCTTGCCCGAGACGATGATCACACCCCCGAAGGAACTCCTGGAGCGGATTGGTCGGGAACGGCATGAATCCGCCCGGGCCCTTTCCACGGTGACACCGGCCAGGCTGTGGGCCATACCTATGGTCCGGCCCGTCGGAGGCGTCATTACCAGCCCCTACGGTTTCAGGAGGATCCTGAACGGCCAGCCCCGGGCCCCCCACAGGGGCGTGGACTACCGCGCCGCCGAGGGCACCCCCGTCAAGGCGGCCGCCGACGGCACGGTGGTCCTATCGGCGGACCACTACTTCGCCGGGCGGTGCGTCTATTTGGACCACGGCGGGGGAGTGGTGTCGGTCTACCTTCACCTCTCGAAACGGCTGGTGGAGGAGGGCGACGTCGTTTCAGCGGGGGATGTGATCGGGCTCAGCGGCAGGAGCGGCAGGGTCACGGGGCCCCACCTTCACTTCGGCCTCTGCCTGCAGGGCATGATGGTGAACCCGGAGCCCCTCCTGGGGAGGTAGGGGCTGCCTTCGGACTCACCGCGCCTCCCGGGCCGCTTCTTCAAGGGAACCCATGAGCTCCTCCCACCGCTCCAGCATCGGGAGGAGCTTTTTTTGCAGGTCCGCCCGTTCCAGCAGCAGGCCCCTGATCCTTTCCGGGTCGGCCAGGGTTTCAGGTTCGGAGAGGGACCGGTCAATGGCGGCGACCCTCTCCTCGGCCTTTTCTATCATCGCTTCGAGGGGTCCCAGGTCCTCGAGGTACTTCTTCCTGGCCCGGTAAAGCCTGTTCCTCCGCTCGGCCTCGAGCCTCTTCCTCTCCCGGGGGTCGGCCTCGGAGGCACCTTCAGAGGGGGAGCCGCCCCGGGTCGGGAGGTCTCCCCGGGCTTCTTTTTCAGCCCTCTTTTCTATGAAGTAGGAGTAGTTGCCCGGGTAGTCGCGGACCTTCCCCTCCCTGATCTCGATGACCCTGGTCACCAGGTCGTCCAGGAAGTCCCTGTCGTGGGAGACGATCACGATGGTGCCGCCGTAGCCCAGTAGGGCCTCCTGGAAGAGATCCCTCGTGGCCATGTCCAGGTGGTTGGTGGGCTCGTCCAGGATCAGCAGGTTCGTCTCCCTGAGGAGGATCTTCAGCAGGGCCAGCCTGGACTTTTCGCCCCCCGAAAGGGCGCGCACCGGTTTTTCGATGTCGCCGCCGGAAAAAAGAAAGCAGCCGAGGAGGTTCCTCCGCTGGGGCTCCGCGCAGGGGGAGGGGGCGTTCCTTATCTCCTCCCAGACGGACCGGCCGTAGTCGAGGTTTTCGGAGCTCTCCTGGGAGAAGAAGGCGCTTTTCACGTTATGTCCCAGGGTGACGCCGCCCCGGGTGGGCTTTTCCCGCCCGCTGAGCAGCCTCGTCAGGGTGGATTTCCCGGCGCCGTTAACCCCCACCAGGGCCACCCGCTCGCCCCGCCGGACGGTGAGGTCCACGCCGGAAAGGACGGTCTTTTCGCCGTAGGAGTGGCCCACGCCGACGGCCTTTATCACCTCGAGGCCGCTCCTGGGCGACGGCGGGAACCTCATGGAAACCCTCCGTGAGGGGTCTCCCGGGTCTATCCTCTCGACCTTCGCCAGCGAACGGATCCTGCTCTGGACCTGGGCAGCCTTAGATGCCTTGTAGCGGAAGCGCTCGATGAAGGCGGCCGTCCTGGCGATCTCCTTTTGCTGCTCCCGGGCGGCCTTTTCGGCCGCCTCCAGTTCCAGGGACCGCTTCTGGATGTACTGGGAAAAGTTGCCCGGGTAGGACCGCGCCCCGGCGCCGGAGACCTCCACGGTGGAGGTGGTGAGCTTGTCCAGGAACCGCCGGTCGTGGGAAACGGCCATCAGGGTGCCCCGGTAGGAGGCCAGGTACCCTTCCAGCCACTCCATGCTCTCCGTGTCGAGGTGGTTGGTGGGTTCGTCCAGGAGGAGGACATCGGGCCGGGAGAGCAGGATCGACGCCAGGGAAACCCGCATCTTCCACCCCCCCGAGAATTCGCCCGCCTCGCGGCCCAGGTCCTCCCGGCGGAAGCCAAGCCCATTCAGGACCTTGGCCGCCATGGCCTCGAAGCCGTAGCCGTCCAGGGCTTCGTAGGCGTGGACCAGCCTTTCGTGCCTTGCCAGGAGGGTCGCCCTCTCCCCGGGGCGGGTCCCCGGTTCGGAGAGCCTGTGGCGCACCTCGGAGAGCTCCCCCTCGACGCGGGTTATGCCGGCTTTGTCCTTGAGGAGTTGCAGCAGGGGGCCGTCGCCGACCTCGACGAGGTCCTGGGGGAGGTACCCCAGGCGCCACCGGGACGGGAGGGAGATCTCCCCCTCGTCGGGGGAGACCTCACCGGCGAGAAGGCGGAAAAGAGTGGTCTTGCCGGCCCCGTTGTCGCCGACGACTCCCACCCGCGCCCCCGGGGGAACCGCTAGGGTCATCCTGTCGAAGACCCTCCGCCCCCCGAGGGTGAGGGTGACACGGGAGCAGCGTATCACGGTGTCACCGGGGCGTTTCCTCGAAGGGGTCGAAACCGGGCCGGTATATCAACACCGAGCAATGGGCGTACCGGGCGACGTTCGTGGTGGTGCTCCCCACCATCAACTGCGGTATGCCGCTGACGCTCTTGAAGCCTATGACGATCAGGTTGAAGTCGTTTTTTTTCGCCGTCTCGATGATGACCTCGGCGGAATTGCCCTGGGCGACCAGGATCTCGTGCTCATCCTTCGGCAGGTCGGGGTGCTTGTCCTCGGCCAGCTTGATGAGGTAACGGATCTTCTTGCGGGCGCTCTCCTCCGCCTCCTTTGACCAGTCGGGGTTGACCCAGGTTCCGTACCCCTTCCAGATGAGCGAGCTGGGAAGGACGTTGATGAAGGTCACTTCCGCGCCCAGGCGGTGGGCCAGGGTATGCCCGTATTCAATGAGGTGATCGGCCATCCTGGTCATGTCAACGCAGACGAGGATCTTCTTCAGCATGATGACCCCTCCTGTCTTTGGTCTTGTACAAGGATTATACGATAAGGATACCTTATACTGGTCACCACAGGTGTTGCAGCACCTGTACCGGAAGGAGGGTCCCCCGTGGGTCCGTCAAGCCTGTTCAACCACGTCCTTGGTCCCGTCATGCACGGCCCGTCGAGCTCCCACACGGCGGCGTCGTTCCATATCGGCAGGATCGCCCGGTCCGCCCTGGGAGAGAGCCCCGTCGAGGCGGACATCGCCTTTGATCCTGCCGGAGCTTACGCGGAGGTGTACCGGCAGCAGGGGAGCGACAGGGCCTTCGCCATGGGCATCATGGGCCGGGGTATAACCGACCCCGTTTACAAGAATGCCCTTGAGGCCGTCCGAGGAGAGGGAGTCGACCTCACCTTCACAATAAAATCCTTGAAGGACAAGGATCACCCCAACGCCGTGGAGGTGTTCCTCAAGGGCGCGTCGGGCAGGAAGGTCATCCTGGGCGCCCGGTCCGTGGGAGGCGGCGCCGTGGAGGTCACCTCCCTGGACGGCATCGGTCTCTCCCTGCGAAGCGACGCCTGGGACCTGGTGGTCCTCGCCGAGGAAGGCGCCTTGCCCTTGCTGAGGGAGGAGGCGGGGGCGCTGACCCTGGCCGGCTCCTCCCTCCGCGAGTGGGGCCACGAGGAGCTGATCGTTTTTCACGCCCCCTGCCTTGAAAAGCCCCCGGCGGGGCTGCTCGAGGGGCTGCGCCTCGCCGGCGGCGTGAGGGAGCTGTGGCTCCTGGAACCTGTCTTCTTACCCTCCAAGGGGGAGCCCCTTTTCAGCGACGCCTCGGCGATGGTCTCCTACGCCGGGCGGGAAGGGGTGACCCTCGGCGAGGCGGGGCTGCGCTACGAGGCGGCGCTGCTGGGACTCTCCCGGGAAGAGGCCATGAACGAAATGAAGAGGCGTTACCGGGTAATGGAAGAATCCGTGAGAGCGGGGCTTTCCGGCGAAGGCCTGTCCATGAGGCTGATGGACCCCGTCGCCGGGGGCATCATGGAGGCCGAATCCCGGGGCGGCCTGGCCCTCGGGGGGGTTCACACCAGGGCAGCGGCAAGGGCCCTGGCCGCCATGCACGTGAATGCCTCGGGGGGGCTCGTCGTGGCCGCCCCGACGGCGGGTTCCGCCGGCACGATACCGGGCGTGGCGGTGACATTGAGGCAGGAGATGGGCCTCGGGGAGGAGGAGGTCGCCAGGGTGCTCTTCGCGGCCTCCTGCATAGGGCTGGTGATATCGAACAGGGCTACCTTCGCCGCCGAGGTGGCGGGGTGCCAGGTGGAGATCGGCGCCGCCGGGGCTATGGCCGCCGCCGGGGTGGTGGAGTACGCCGGGGGAAACGCCGCCCAGGCCTGTGACGCCGCCGCCATATTCCTCCAGAACTGGATGGGCTCCGTCTGCGACCCCGTCCAGGGTTTCGTGGAGATCCCGTGCCACACCAGGAACGCCGTCGCTTCTTCCGAGGCCTTCGTTTGCGCCGACCTGATCCTGGGGGGGTACGTCAATCCCGTACCCCTGGATGAGACGGTTGACGCCGTCCTGTCGGTGGGCAGGATGCTCCCCAGGGAACTCCGCTGCACCACCCTGGGGGGGCTTTCGACCTGCCCCTCGGCGAGGGCGCTTAAGGCCGGGGGCGTGTGAGGCCCTTCAGGCGTAACGACGGATCTCCTCCAGGGTCTTCCTCTGCTTCACGGCGGGGCCATGCTGCTTCGGGTAGCCGAGGCATACCAGGAGATCCACCCTGGCGCCCATGGAGAGCCCGAGGACTTTTTTGACGGCGCCCTGGTCGAACCACCCCATGATGCAGCTGCCGACCCCTTCCTCGGCGGCCTGGAGGACGAGGTGTTCGCAGGCCATGCCGATATCGATCAGGGTGAAGTCCACCCCCTTGGCCAGCCCTCCCCACCGGGCGGTCGCCTTGGCCCTCTCCCTGATGACGGCTATGTGGACGGGGGCCTCCTTGGCGAAGGAGTTGATGAAGTGGAGCCCCGAGTAGGCCGCTTCGACGAACTCCCGCCGCCTCTGGGGGGTGTCGACCACGACGAAGCTCCAGGGCTGGGAGTTGCAGGCCGACGGGGCGAGCCGGGCCGCCTCCAGGCACCGGTCGATGACCTCCCTGGGCACCGGGTCGCCCCTGTAGGAGCGGACGCTCTTTCTCTTCCTGGCGAGTTCCAGAAAAGCCATGGCCACCTCCACGCGCCGACGATTTTTCTTTTTCGTCCCCCTCGCGGCACAGGGTTCTCTTGTACCATTAAAAGCACTGACCGGGCAAGGAGGCCTTGACGATGACCGGGTGGTTCTGCCCGATGCTGCTGGTGATAGCCGCCACCGCCGCCGCGACCCTCTTTTTGGTCCGGGGCGCCAGGCCGCTGGCCCGTAAAACCCTCAGGCTGGCGGGGCTCGCACTGCCCCTGGTCGTCTTCCCCCTGTGGGGGCCGGGGGCGTACAGGGCCTGCAACTTCGCCGCAGCGGGGGCCCTGGCCCTTCTCGAGGCCGCCAGGCTTCGCGGGGGCGGGGGCGGTGCCCTGCTGGTCCGCCTCTCCTGGCCCATCGCCAAGGAAGGGGAGGAAAAGGGGTTCTCCGGCCTTTCCACGTACTTTTGGGGCGCCGCCCTGGCGTCCCTCGCCCCCGTGGGGATCGGGCCGGCCGTCACGGTCATGGCCAACCTCGGCGACCCCTGGGCTTCCATGGCCGGTTCCGCCTGGGGCGGGAGCCGGTCCCGCCTCGGCAAGACCCGGGCCGGCACCGTGGCCTGCCTGGCGGCCTCCCTGTCGGCGGGCCTCTCCTTCGCGGCGGCCTTTCCCGGTGCGGGGGTCACCTTCTTCCAGGCCACCCTTGCGGCGGCGGCCATGACCGCCGCCGAGAGGTATTCCCCGGGGGAGTACGACAATCTGCTGGTCCAGGCCGCCGGGGCCGTGACCATGGTCCTCTCCGCCCGGTCCCTGGGGTGAGGGTCTAAAGAACTTCCGCCAGGGGCTCCTTCAGGGACTTCCTCATGAGCAGGCACTGCTCCCGGAATACCGCTATCTCGGCCTCGAGGTTGGGGTTGGGCGACTCGCCGAAGGAGGCGTGCATCACCGGGGCGACGAGGCCGGGGTCCCCCTTCCTCCTCGCCTTGAGCATTCCCCGGATCCTGGCGGTGGCGACGCCTTCCTGCATGCAGGTGAAGGGCCCCACGTGGAAGACCCCGCAGACGGGGTTCCGAGGGTCCTCGTTGAGCCTGTCGGAGAGGAAGTAGTTGAAGAGGCCGATGGATATGGATGACTCCCCGGTGATGTCGGGGTGGTAGATCCCCTCCCGCTCCAGTTCGGGAAGGGTGTCCTCGGGGTGGGGCAGCACCTTCCTGTCGTCTAGGCCGCCCCCCATCCCCCGTTCGATGACCTTCTCGGCGAAGTTCATGTAGAGGGCGGCGGCCTTGTACTCCAGCCTGGGGTTCTTCCGGTGGGCGATGTGGACGACGTACCGGAGCCACTCCGTGACCGGTCCCCGGACCAGTTCGAGGCCCTGCTTCTCGAGCAGTTCGGCGGCGTGCCCCGTGTAGGGGTCGTGCTGCCTCATGTAGATCTCACCCAGGTACAGCACGAGGGGGAACCGTTCGGCCCGGTCGCGGCAGAGGGAGGAGAAGACCTCTGCCGTCCTCCTGCCCCAGTCGACGATGCCCTTCAGCGAGGTCCCCTCCCGGCGGAAGGCCTCCCCCAGCAGGTGGAGCCTCTCCCGGGCCGCCTCGTGGAAAACCTCCCTGTCGCGGGCGTAGGGGCGGAAGCGGAGCACCAGGTCGTCGAAGAGGTCCGAGGCCCTGATGGCGTTGTAGACGTCGCGGACAAGGCCTGTCGTCGCCAGGAGGGACCAGGATATCCCCAGGGACTTCGAGTCCAGGTAGCCCGTCTCCGACGTGGGCGACACGATCGGGATGCTCCCAAAGCCCAGGTTCTCGAGGCAAAGGGCCAATACCTCGGCGTACTTGCCGAAGCGGCAGGGGCCGCTCGTGGTGGGCATGAAGACGAGGTACTCGTCGCGGACCCTTTCGGCCCCTTTTTCGGCGGCCTCCTTTTCGAGGAAGGCGACAAGGTCGCCCAGGACCCCCCTCAGGGGGAAACAGGTCTCGGTGGAGATGAGCCTCTCGGCGGCCTCCCGCGACTCGGCCGTGTCGGTGGGCGCTATGACGGCGTCTATCCCCCGGTAGGCCGCCGCGGCCGCCCCGAGGGTGCTGGCGTTGCCCATCCAGGGGATCAGCCACCTCCTGCTCTCGGCCACGGACGGTGAAGGCCTGGCGAAGGAGAACCTTTCCAGGGAGATCTTCCTGGGCTTCCATCGAGCCACGACCCTTTCAAACGCCTCGGCCCTGGTCACAAAGGGGGCGTTGTTGGTCTGGGCGTCGGTGAGGAGGTGCAGGAAGGGTTTGCCCGCCCTCCGGAAGATCTCGTCCTCCATGATGAACTTGATCGAGTCGGGGCCGCAGGCGAAGTTCATCTGCCTCACCGGGAAGAGCCTTTCATGCATCGCCGTGAAGATGGAGGCCTTCAGGATCTCCGAACTGTGCTCCCAGTACTCGTTGTCCACCAGGTCGTCGAGGGGGATCCCGGCGTAGAGGTGGCTCAAAAAGACCTGGGGGATGTAGGCCATACCCCTGACGGTGGCGAACATCCTCCCCGTGTCGGATGAGGCTGCCGGGTCGAGCACGACGTAATCCCGGCCTATGCCGACGTACCCCTTTTCGTCGTTCCGGCGGAGGTTTTCCAGGAAGGCGTCCCCCAGGCGGGCCAGTTCCCCGTTGAAGGCCTCCTCCCGGGCGTCCGCCTCCCGGAGGGCCTCGTTTATCTGCTGACCGGAGAAGCGGTGACCGACCCTGGCCAGTTCCTTTTCCAGGGAGCGGGCCATCTGCTTCCTGTCGCCGAGGTGCATCACCGGGCGGATAACCTTCCCCTTGGGCAGCCCCAGGTCGTCCTCGGGGAGGAACCCCTCGGCCTCGGTGTAGATGCAGAACATGTGGGAGGGCGTTTTCTCGCGGACGCGCCTGATCAGGCTGGGGATGAAGATATGGTCCACCCCCTCATCGGCGGCGAGCAGCGCCGTGTGGCCCGCCGAAAGCTTCATGGCCACGCAGAAGTCCGTGGGGGAGTGCCTCAGGCCCAGCCGGGAGATCTCTTCGTTCGAGACGGGCGTGAGCACCGGGAGGAAACCCAGGGAGGAGAAAAGGGCCGAGGACCAGACGGCCCGCCCCCCGATGGTCGAGGTCGCCCGCCGTATGCCCACCCGGGGCCTGCCGTCGCGCTCCGCGGCCCCGAGGGATCCCAGGGGGAGGCCCTGAAAATGCTTTTCCACCAGCGCGTGGAAGAGGGCCACGTAGTCCGGCCGGGTCCGGCTGGAGCCCTCGCTGTCCCCCAGGGGGCAGAACCCGCCCGTGACTATCTCCTCGCCGCCGATGGTGTAGACCTTGAGCTTGCACTCCCTTTTGCCGCAGGACCGGGCGCCGAAGTGGGCGGGGCAGGTCGTCTCCTGGTGGCTGAACCCCCCGGAGGCGGCGTCCCAGCCCCTGAAGGAGGAGGCCGTCTTCCGGCCTTCCCTCCGGGCCGAGAGGACGCTCTCCCTGACGAAAAGGGCGGCTCCCAGGGCGCCCATGAGCTCCCTCCCCGGGTAGGCGTGGATATCCCGGCCCGTCACGTCCGCCATGGCCGCCAGGAAGGCCTTTCCGAGGGCCGGCCCCCCCTGGCAGGAGCACCGGCGGCCGACGAGCCTGGTGCCTCCCACGAACTTGTTGAAGTAGCTGGAGGCCGTCGCCCTGACTATCGCGGCGGCTATCTCCGCAGCCGAGTGGTTCTCCGCGATAAGGCGCTGCTCCTCGAGTTCCATGAAGACGCCGCAGGTGGCGTCGATCACGGGAACCCACTCGGCCTCGAGGGCGGATTCCTGGAGCGAACCGGCCACGTCCAGCCCCAGGATGGTGGACATGTTCTCCAGGGTCTGGCCGGCGCCGGCCTGGCAGGAGTAGTTCATCCTCGCCTCGTCCACCTCGTCGGTGACCCTGTCGCCGTCCCGCCGGAAGGTGGTGAACTTCATATCCTGCCCGCCGATCTCGAAGATGGTGTCGACCCCTTCGTCCATGGACCGGGCACCCACGGCGTGGCAGGTTATCTCGTCGACGGCGCCGTCGGCGACGTGGTTGCCCTCTTCTTCCAGGGCCCGGCGGAGCGAGGGGCTCGCCAGGACCCTCTCGTAGAGCTTCCTGGCCGACCCGGTGGTGCAGAGGCCCGCCACGGGCAATTCCCCCAGGGTCTTCGACAGGTGCCCCATGATATCGGCCAGGGCGCCCAGCGGGTCGCCGTGGGTGGGGATGTACCTGCTCCCGAGGATGCGGCCTTCGGCGAGGGAGAGGACCACGGCCTTCGTTGTGGTGGACCCGCCGTCGACGCCGAGCACCACCTCTCCGCCTCCGGGGACGGCAGCGGCGCAGCCGGCGGGCTCCGCCGGGGCTGGAGCGTGGATGTGGACCCTCCCGAGGGAGGCCTTAAGGGGGGGGAGGTACTGCCTCTTCGAACGGGCTACCCGGACGGCCTCGTCGACCTCGCCTTCTTCCAACACGTAGCGGTCGCCCCTCTCGATGGCGAGCAGCGCCGCCCCGACGGCCCCCACGTTGGCGAAGTGTTCGGGCCGCGCCAGGTCGAAGGCCGTGAGCCTCCCAATGTGCTCCAGCAGGGGGACGCAGCCGGCGGGCCAGCCCGTGAGGGCCATCCGGGAACCAGGCTTCATCTCCCTGTTGCCGATGACGTCCTGGACGATGTTGGAGGCGATGGTCCGGAAGAGGCGTGCCATGATCAGGTCCCTCGGCCGGCCCTCGTTCTGGTCGTGGATGAGGTCCGACTGGAGCACGACGCCGCACCGGGCGTTGTAGGGTGTCGCCCCCGGGTGGCGGGAGGCTTCCGCCGCAGCCAGTTCGAGGGTTTCCCCCAGTGAACAGGGGTTGCCGCCCCGGTCCGGGTAGAGCCGTCGGGCCTGTTTCTCCAGGAGGGTGCCCGAACCGGCCCCGCACTTACTGCTGGTGCCCCAGTCGAGCACTACCGGGTTGAGCCTGTCGCCGGCGACGTGAAAGAAGAAGGCGTCCCTGGCGCCCAGGTGAAGGATCGCCTCACAGCGGGGCTCGATGAACCGGGCGCCGCGGACGATGCATACGCTGTCGAATTCCCTGAGGATCCCCGGGAAGGCTTCGGGGAAGTGCGTCGTGCCGATCCCCGTGAAGGATGTCGATGCCAGTGAACCCCGGGGGAAAAGGGCCGCAACCTCTGCGAGGGCCACTTTCAGGGCCTCCAGGGGTTTGCCCTGGTGGGGGCGGGGCTGGGGTGAAAAGGCGATGGAACGGTCCTCACCCACCACGGCGAGGTGGACGGCCGCCGAACCTATGTCGAGACCGGCGAAGAACCGAAGGCCCATGACGGTCACCTCCCCCGGCGCAGGTTCAGTCCTTGAGCGAAGCAGAGGCCCACCGGGTCAGCTCATTATACCTCGAGGGTCGCGAAGGGGTATCTCCACGACGCCACCGGGATATGATATTGTTGGTCGGACGGCAGGAATGAGATCTTGAGTGGAGGTGCGGCTATGCGAATAGCGACGACCGGTCTGGGACCCACCGAATGGGGCGGTGACGCCATGGTCCTTTTTGTACCCGAGGGCGGGATGGAACTCCTGGACCAGCTGGTACCAGAAGCGGCGGCCTTGGTGAAGGAGAAGGCTTCCAGGCTCAAATTCACCGGCAAGGAGGACAGCATCCTCGCCGTGGAGCTCGAGCGGGGACCAGTGGGGAGCGTCTACCTCGCGGGCCTAGGGGGCGGCGACGCAACCGTTCCCCTCGACCGGTGGCGCCGGGGGATGGCCCTGGCCGTGAGGCAGGCCGGCAAGGACCGGCGGATGAAAATGATGGCCCTCCCAGGCGGGCCCGCGACCCCGGAGGTCGTTGCCGCCCTCGCTGAGGGCGCGCTCCTCGCCGAGTACGGCTTCGAGAAATACAAGACCCAGGTGGAGCCGGCGGAAAAACCGGAACCCCTGGAGGAACTGCTGGTGCACGGCGCCGACGAAGCTTCCCTTGAGAAGGGTTCCCTTCGGGCGTCGGCCCAGAACTACGCCAGGGACCTGGCCAACGAGCCCGGCAACGTGATAAGCCCGACGGCCTTGGCCGAGAAAGCCCTGGCCATGGCGCAGGAGCGGGGGCTCGACTGCGAGGTCCTTGACGAGGCCAGGATGGGCGAAATGGGGATGAAGGGGATCCTCAGCGTCGGTTCCGGCTCCCACAACCCCCCGAGACTGATACACCTCGCCTACCGCCCTGAAGGGACTTCGAAGGGTCGGGTAGCCTTCGTCGGAAAGGGTCTCACCTTCGACAGCGGGGGGCTCAACATCAAGCCCGGCGACTACATGAGGAGCATGAAGGGCGATAAGACCGGGGCCTGCAACGTCCTGGCCGTCATGAGGGCCGTCGCCGCCACCAGGCCGGACTTCGAGGTCCACGGCTTCGCCGGCGCGGCGGAGAACATGCCCGGCGGGGGAGCCTACCGGCCGGACGACGTCATCAGGATGTTCAACGGCAAGACCGTCGAGGTGGACAACACCGACGCCGAGGGGAGGATCGTCCTCGGCGACGTGCTGGCCTACGCATCAGGGAGCAAGCCCTCGGTCATCATCGACATGGCCACCCTTACGGGCGCCTGCGTGGTGGCCCTGGGCCCCTACACGGCCGGCCTCTTCGGCAACGATCCCGACCTGGCCGCTTCCTTCAGGGAAGCCTCAACGAAGACGGGTGAGAGGTTCTGGGAACTGCCCATGGACGACGACCGCCTTAGAAAGAAGATCCGCTCCGATATCGCCGATGTGCTCAACAGCGGGGGAAGGTACGGCGGCGCGATAACGGCGGCTATGTTCCTGCGGGAGTTCGTCGGGGAAGGCATAAAGTGGCTGCACCTGGACATCGCCGGCGTGGATACTTCCGACGAAGAGTACGGCTACTACCGTAAAGGGGCCACCGGCTTCGGCGTCCGGACCTGCCTGGAGTGGCTGGAGAAGCACATGGCCGGGTGAGCGGTGGGAACGGACGTTCCCCTGTGGCTGCGTCCTCCACTAAACCTGAAGAATATGCTATCATATTACCTGTAAATGATTTCCAGAATTATTTCAGGTTGAAAATCTGACATCGGGAGGTGTGTTCCTTGGAGGAAAAGGAGATCGGCTGCGCCCGCCCGACGGGAGCGCTCGTGGGTGAGCCGGAACCGGCACCGGAAGAGAAAGCGGAGCCAGCAAAGAAGGAGGTACAGGGTATGACGATCATGGTGGGAAGGAAAGCCCCGGATTTCGAGGCCCCCGTTTACCACAAGGGCAAGTTCGGCAGCGTCAAGCTGTCCGATTCGCTTGGGAAATGGGTAGTGCTCTGCTTCTACCCCGGTGACTTCACCTTCGTCTGAGCGACGGAAGTGTCGGCGGTCGCCGACAAATACCCCGTATTCCAGGAACTGGGAGTGGACGTCTACTCCGTGAGCGTGGACAGCCAGTTCGTCCACAAGATCTGGAACGATAACGAACTTTCAAAGATGGTAGAAGGCGGAGTACCCTTCCCGATGATCTCCGATGCCGGCGGCAACCTCGGCAAGATCTACGGCGTCTACGATGAAAAGGCCGGCGTCGATGTGCGCGGCCGTTTCATCATCGACCCCGACGGCGTGATCCAGGGCATGGAGGTCCTGACCCCTCCCGTGGGGAGGAACGTCGAGGAGACCATCCGCCAGGTCAAGGCCTTCCAGCTGGTCCGCGAGACCAAGGGCAAGGAGGTCACCCCTTCGGGGTGGCAGCCCGGCAAGACCACCCTCAAGCCCGGCCCCGACCTGGTCGGCAATGTCTGGAAGTTCTGGAAGCCCAGGGACAACAAGTAGCACGTCGAAGGACGGGTCGCCCCCAAAAAGGGGGCGACTTTTTTTATCCCCCGTCGACAGCCCCCCGGAACGGTCATCGAGCGGGGGAGTGACACCAGGAGAGTCTGGGTCTATACTAAAAAAACCTGATATCAAAAATCTTGGGGCGGGTGAAAAAAAAGATCGGGGTGTTGAGATGAAAATCACAGTGATAGTGGAGAACTTCGCCGGTTCATGGAAGATGATGGCGGAACACGGTCTGGCCGTCCTCGCCGTCGACGGCGGGACCTCGGTGCTCATGGACACGGGGCAGGGCGGGGACGCGCTTTTGAACAACCTGCAGAGCCTGGGGATCTCCCCCGGGGACATCGACCACGTTGTCCTGAGCCACGGCCATTTCGACCATACCGGCGGCCTCCAGAAATTGCTCCATCGCTCAAGGGACATCCCCATCTGGGCCCATCCCAAGGTCGAAATCGCCCACGGCCGCAGGGAGGATGGGTTCGTCCGGTTCAACGGGTGTCATATCAATAGGGAGGGCGTGGACTTCAGGCCCGTCGAAGGCCTCGCGCAGGTCACCGGGAATCTCTGGGCCGTCGAGGTCCCCCTGGACCGCCGTGACCCGGAGTTCGTGAACCCGCCCTCCAGGCTGGTCGTCCCCGACGGCGAGGGGTGGAGACCGGACCCCTTCCCCGACGATATATCCATGGCGGTGAAGGGAGAAAGGGGCTTAAGCGTCATCCTCGGCTGCGCCCATGCCGGCGTCGTGAACATTCTCGAAGAGGTCTCGGCCCATTTCGGTACCAGGGATTTTCACATGGTGCTGGGAGGGATGCACCTGGGGGACCAGACGCCCGAGTTCGTGGACCGGGTCACCTCGGAACTGGTGAGCCGCTTCAACGTCGAGAAGTGGCGCCCCTGCCACTGCACGGGGCTCAAGGCCCTTTGCGTCCTCTCCGCCAAGGCCGGGGACGTGGCCTGGGCCGCCGCGGGAACGGTCCTCGAGGTATGAACGCCCCGGTTCAGATCAGGGAATAGCGCTTGAGGGGCCTCCCGGTCTTCTGGTACTCGACCTCCTCCAGGATGCGCCCGGTCCTCTTCAGGAAGTTGATGTACCTCTGGACCGTCACCCTTGAAATGCCGGAGCTTTCGGCGATCTCGGCGGCCGAGGAGGGCTTCCCCATGGATTTGAGCGCCGCTGTTACTAGGTCCAGGGTGTTCTCCTGTATGCCCTTAGGGTAGGAGAGTCTTGTGTCCGCTGCCTTCAAACCCGGGTCGAAGGCCCGGTCGATATCTTCCTGGGAGCCGACGACCTTTTTCCGCCGGATCTCCTCCTGGTGTTCCTTGAGGGCGCAGAGCATGGACCTCAACCTCTCGTACCGGAAGGGCTTGAGGAGGTAGCCGAAGGCCCCCAGCCTGAGCGCCTCCTTGACCTTGTCCCCCTCGTTGGCGGCGGAAATGATGATCACGTCGGTATCGACGGCCCTTTCCCTCATCCTTTTCAACAGTTCCAACCCGTCGAAATCGGGCATGAAGATGTCCAGCAGCAAGCAGTCCACGGGGTTGTTCTCCAGGAATTCCAGGGCCTGGCTGCCGCCGGTGGCGGTGCCGGCGACGGTGAAACCCTCCATCGTCGAGACGAATTGCCTGTGCAGTTCAAGGACCAGGGGGTCGTCCTCGACTATCAGTATCCGGGTCATCATTTCAGGCTGGGCCCCCTTCCTCGGGGAAAACGACCCTGAAACGGGTCCCTTCCCCCACGGTCGATTCGAATTCTATCGTCCCACCATAGGACAGCACGACGGATCTTACAAGGAAAAGCCCGTACCCTCTTTTGCCCCCCGCCTTGTTCGAGAAAGCCTTTTCGAAGAGGTAGGGCCTGTCTTCAGCCGGGATGCCGACGCCGGTGTCGGTCACTTCGACGACCAGCTCCTTGTCGGTGTGCTCGAGTAACACCGTTACCTTCTTACCGGGCACCGACGGCTCCTGGACCGCTTCAGTGGCGTTCTCGATCAGGTTCCCGAGGCACACGATAAGAGAGTTGGTATCGACCGAAGGGTGTTCCTTCAGGGAGCTTCGATAGTCAAGTTCGAGGTCCACGCCCAGTTCCCTGCCCCTGCTGATCTTACCTATCAGCAACCCCGCAATCTCCGGTTGCCTGATGGTCTCGTGGATCTTCCCGATCATCTCCTGCTGGGAGTCGGACTCGCTGTGGATCAGCCCCAAGGCTGAATCCCAGTCCCCGAGCTGGATCGACCCGGAGATGGCGTGAAGCTTGTTCAGGTATTCGTGCTTGTGGACCCGGAGCAGTTCGTTCTGGACCTTGAGGACCTCGGCCAGTTTCCTGGCGCCCGTCAGTTCCTCGGCGAGGGTCTGGATCTCGTCGGCCTTCCGGAAACTCGCTATGGCCCCCAGGATCCTGTTCCCGGACCGTATGGGGATACGGTTGGTGAAGATCCTGGCCCCCCCCAGGTTCTGTTCCCGGTCGTATTCGGGTTCCCCCGAGGCCAGGACCCGCCGGAGCCTGGAGTTGGGGACGTACTTTTCGATCAGGTGCCCCACCATGATCTCCGACTCCGGGACCCCGAGGATCTCCTTGGCCTGCTGGTTGACGAACATGATCTTCCCGTCCCGGTCGATAGCAATTATCCCTTCCCTTACGGTCTCCAGGAAGGCCTCACGCTCCTTGAGGAGGGCCGCCAGTTGGTAGGGTTCCATGCCGAGCATGGACCTCTTGATATTCTTCGAGAGGAGGTGGGCGAAAAAGGTGCCCAGGATGAGCCCGAAAATGACGGAGAGGATGATCTTTTTGCGCAATTCCCAGGTCTTGGTCTTTATATCCCGGGACCAGAGGTAAACCGCCACCGCCCCGACCTTTGCCCCGTCCCTGTGGACGGGAAGGTAGGCCCTTACGATCGGCCCGAAGGTGGTTACCTCCGGGAGCGTCGAAAAGGGGATACCCTCGATCACGGGTAGGGCGTCCCGTCCGCCGATGAGGAGGATGAGCTTCACGTTGGTGCCCTTAATTATGTTGTCCAGGATGGGTTGGGTCACCTTCTTATGGTTCGGCCTGTCGATCTGTTCCTTGACCAGGGGTATCTGCGAAACGGTGTAGGCGATATCCCTGGCGTGGAGCGCCTGCTTCTCCTCGAAAGAAGGTATGATCCCCCTCTCGAAGAACACCCCGGCCGCTACCAGGGTGACGCTGACGAGGCTCATGATGAGGAGCATTATCTTGTGCTGAATAGGTATTGACTTCTTAAGGAACAATCCTTCGCCTCCAGGTGTTGATGTGAAAGGTTCCCCCTCAAGCCGGGCCGGGGCGCGCCCGTCCTCTTACCGCTGATACCCGAAGCGTAGCGCCTTGGCCCGGCTTTCGTAACTTGCGAAGCGTGTTAATAAAGTACAAAAGGCTTTCACCCTGCCTCGATAAATATATCATTGGTTCCGGAACGCGTGCGATCCAGGGCCTTCGGACTCGGATCCATCCGAAAGCGGTGAGACCCATTCGGGGGAGTGGAGGTGATCCGCGGAGGGAAGGCGAATCGTTCCGTTGGGCAAACCATATTACAGGAGGGATAGGCAATGGCACGAAGGACTTCCGTTTTGCTTGTAACTGCGTTCGTTTTTTGCGCTGTTTTGGGTATGGCCTTTGTCTCGCAGCGGGCTGATGCCGCTGAGATTAAGTTGAGGGCCGGCCACGAGATGCCTGAAAATCATCCCTACCACCTGGGGACCGTCCGTTTCGGCGAACTGCTGAAGGAGAAGACCAACGGCCGCATCGAGGTCGTGGTCTACCCGAACGGACAGCTGGGCAACCAGACCCAGATGGCCCAGATGGTCGCTGCCAACCAGCTCGATGTCTGCCTCGCGTGGCAGGGCGTCCTGGAATCCTTTGATCCCAATGTGGGCGTCCTCTCACTCCCCTATATCTTCGACAGCTGGGAGCATACCTGGAAGGTCGTCGACGGAGAACTCGGCCAGGCCATCTTTGCCCCCCTTGAGGCCAAGGGGATCAAGATCATCACCGTGTTCAACAACGGCCTTTACAACGTCGTCTCCAGGGTCCCGGTCAAGACCCCGGAAGACATGAAGGGGATCAAGCTCCGCGTGCAGCCTTCCGCGGTATTCACTGAAACCGGTGAGATGCTGGGTTCTGTCGTGACTCCCATGGCCTTCGGCGAGGTCTATTCGGCCCTGCAGCTTGGGGCCATCGATGCAGGAATCCTAGGACCGATCAACATCAGGAAGAGTAAACACTACGAAGTGGCCAAGTTCACATGCCAGAACGAGATCCACTACCTCCTTGAACCCATGATGATGAGCGCCAAGGCCTTTAAGGCCCTCTCGACCGAGGATCAGAAGGCCGTCCTTGAGGCGGCTAAGGAAGCGGCCGAATGGCAGCGCGTCGAGGCGGAGAAGGAGGATGCCTCCGACACGGCTTTCCTCAAGGAGAACGGCATGCATTACTTTGTCCCTGACAAGGACGAGTGGAGAGCGGCCGTCATGCCCGTGTACGACAAGTATCCCCAGTGGAAGGAAATGGTCGAGAAGATCAACAAGCTTAAATAAGTAGAAGTACAAAAAAGCCACTGGCGGCCGATCAGCGCCGTCAGTGGCGTCCTTTCGGGGGTTACGCTATGAAATCATTTGAGTTTTATGATCGATTTCTCATGAAAGCTGTTGAGATCCTGACGACGGTCCTTATGTTCGTCCTCGTAGGGCTGGTGTTCTTTCAGGTACTCAATCGTTTCATACTTCACATCCCGGCGGCTTGGACCGAGGAGATGGCCCGGTATAATTTCGTGTGGCTTTCACTTTTTGGTTCCGTCATAGCCCTGAAATCTGGCCGGCACCTTTCGGTCGACCTGGTCGTCCAGGGCATCAAGTCACGGAAGGCCCAGGACTGGGTCAAGGTCATGATAGCCCTGCTCGTGCTGGTCTTCAGCCTTATACTGACTTGGAGCGGCTACCACTTCACGGCTTCCAACTGGACCACCAACTGTGAATTCGGGGCCTTTCCGCTGGCCCTGATCTATGCCGCGGTCCCCGTCACAGGGTTCCTGCTTCTCCTAGTGAGCCTCGAACAGCTGGCCAGGTCTGTTCGGGACATAGTGAGGTGATCTGCCTTGGAACTATGGATCTTCGGCCTTTCCTTCTTCGGTATGCTGCTGATGAACGTGCCGATCGCCATAGGGATGTGCCTTTCCTCGTTGCTCTACCTGGCGATCACGGGGGACCTTTTCATGCTCACCATCACGGCACCCAGGATCTTCGCCGGTATGAACAACTTCACGATGCTGGCCATTCCACTTTTCATCCTTTCCGGCGACCTGCTCTGTTCGGGGAAGGCCTCGAAACTGCTAGTTGACCTTGCCAACAGCCTCGTGGGCCACCTCAAGGCGGGCCTTTCCACCGTGACGACCCTGGGCTGCATGTTCTTCGGGGCCGTGTCCGGCTCAGGCGCTGCCACGGCTTCGGCCATAGGGGCTGTCATCGCCCCCGAATCGGAACGATCCGGTTACGACAAGGATTTCATCGCCGCTATCATCGCTTCGGCGGGCCCCATAGGCATCCTTATCCCGCCGAGCATCCCCATGGTTGTTTACGGGGCCGCCACCGATACCTCCATCGGTGCCCTTCTCCTTTCAGGTATCGGGCCGGGGGTCCTCTTCGGTATCCTGATAATTCTTTACGGTTACTGGTATTCAGGTAAAAAGGGTTATGGAAGCACCACAAGGTTCACATGGTCTAACGCGTTCACTAGCGCGAGAAAAGCGGCCTGGGCTCTGCTCACGCCCATAATCATCGTGGGCGGCATCTATTCGGGTATATTCACGCCCACCGAGGCGGCGGCCGTCGCCGCCGTCTACAGCCTGATCGTGGGCCTGTTCATCTACCGCACCCTAAAACTCAGGGACCTGCCGGAGATATTCCTCAAGAGTTCCATCACCTCCGCCACGATCATGTTCGTCGTGGGGGGCGTCGTGCTGTTCGGCTGGGTCCTCGTAAGGGAGCAGATCCCCCAGACCTTTACCAGGGTCATCCTGGACAACATCAGCAGCCCCTTGATATTCCTCGTGGTAACCAACCTGATCATCCTGGTCGCCGGAATGCTGATGGACCCCTCGCCGGCGATCATCCTTTTCGCGCCCTTGCTCCTGCCGGCGGTGCATGCCTTCGGGATCAGCCCCATCTTTTTCGGGGCCTTGATGGTCACGAACCTTGCCATCGGCCTTGTCACGCCGCCCGTCGCGCTTACCCTTTACGTCGCGGCGGAGATCTGCCAGGTGAGCCTGTCGAGGTTGATCAAAAGAGTTATGCCCATTGTCGTCTTGCTGGTCATAGGACTTTTCCTGGTGACCTTTATCCCGGATATTGCGATGTTCATCCCGAGACTACTGATGGGGGTGCGATAAAGATAGCCCCGTGGGCGAAGGGGGAAATAGTTTTTCCCAGCCTGTTTCGGGATCAACCCTATTCTCAAGGAAAAAGGGGAGAGTATTCCCCACAAGGAGGGATTCATTTGTGGAACGTTGAATCAATGGGCAAGATCGTCGACGACATGATCTACCGGTCGACGACGACGATATCCCCGGACGTTCGGGCGTTGATGGAGAAGGCCCTTGCCGAGGAGACGAACGATACGGCCAAGAGCATGCTCCAGGCGATGCTTGAGAACGAGAGGATGGCGGGGGAGAAGGTGAAGCCCGTCTGCCAGTCTCCCGGTTTCCCGACGGTGTACGTCAGTTTTGGCGACAAGAGCCTGCCCGGCTGCGACCTGAAGAAGGTCTGGGCGGAGGCGCTGGTGAGGGGAACCAACCGTCAGCTTCTACGGCCCAGCATGGTTCACCCCCTGACGCGGGAGAACCCCGGTGACAACTCGGGGGTGGGCGTGCCCAACTTTGAGATCGACTACGTGCCGGACCAGGAATACCTTGACATGCTGGTCAGCTTCAAAGGCTGCGGTGCGGAACTGGCCAACGCCATGCAGATCTTCACGGTGGCCAAGCTTGAGAAGGGCAACGACTACGCCGGGTTGAAGCGGTGGGTCCTTGACGCGGTCATCAAGGGTGGCGGCAAGCCCTGCCCTCCGGCGGCGATAGGCATAGGCCTCGGCGGCCAGATGGACGTGGCCTGCAAACTGGCGAGGAAGGCCGTGAGTGTGAGGCGTTGGGACGACGAGAACCCCGACCCGCTTTACGGGAGGCTCGAGAAGGAGCTTTACGAAGCGGCTAACAGCCTCGGCATAGGCCCGGCGGGGACGGGCGGCAAGACGACGTTGCTGGCGGTGAAGATCGAAGGGGCGTCAACGCACACGGCGATCGCTCCCGCGGCGATAACCTTCCACTGCTGGACGGCGCGCAGAGCGGGCGTCAGGATGTACCCTGACGGCCGCGTTGAGACGACACTTTAGGGTGGTGAGGAAGATGGCCGACAAGATCCTGGATATACCTCTAAGCGAAGAAGAGATCAGAAGCCTTCATGTGGGCGATGTGGTCTACCTCAGGGGCCCGATATACACATCGAGGGACATGGGTCATTTCACCCTTAAGCAGTACCTCGACGAAGGCAAGGCTCTGCCGGTGGATTTCAACGGCGCGGCGATATTCCACGCGGGGCCGGTGGTCAAAAAGCGTGACGATGGTGGTTACGACCTGGTCGTGATAGGTCCGACGACGAGCATAAGGATGGAACCCTACCACGAAATGGTCGCCCGCCTGGGTGTGAGGGGTATCATTGGCAAGGGCGGCTTGGCGGAGGACAGTCTGAAGCAGTTCGCCAAGAGCGGCCAGGTCTACTTCCAGGCTGCGCCGGGGTGTGCCGTTTCTCTTGCGGAGGGCATAGAGAAGATCGACGGGGTCTACTTCCTGGAGCATGGTGTACCGGAGGCGCTCTGGATCCTGAGAGCCAGGAAATTCGGCCCCCTGGTGGTGGGCATGGACAGCCACGGCAAGAGCATCTACGCCGAGATAAGAAAGAGCGCCGATGCCCGCAACAAGGAACTCTACGGCTAGGATCCGGGCTCACCCCGCTTCGAAAAGCGATCAAAAATAAAACGACTTGGACGGCGGCGCGGTCCCTCGCGCCCGGTCCGGGCAGGGAGGTAAGGGCGACATGGAGTACAGGATAGAAAAGGACAGCATGGGGGAAGTCCGCGTCCCCGCCGACAAACTCTACGGCGCGCAAAGCCAGCGGAGCATCGACAACTTCAAGATCGGCCTGGAGAAGATGCCCGAGGAGATCATAAGGGCCTTCGCGATCCTCAAAAAGGCCTCGGCCATAGCCAACAACAAACTGGGCGTCCTCGACGACACCAGGGCGAAGGCCATAACCCAGGCCTGCGACGAGATCCTCGAGGGCAAACATGAGGGCAACTTCGGTCTCGCCGTGTGGCAGACCGGCAGCGGTACCCAGAGCAACATGAACCTGAACGAGGTCATCGCCAACAGGGCCAACCAGATCCTCGGCGACGGCGAGACCAAGGTACACCCCAACAACCACGTCAACAAATCCCAGAGCTCCAACGACACCTTCCCGACGGCGATGCACATAGCGGCGGTCCTCCAGGTCGAGGACCTGCTTCTCCCATCGCTCCGGGAATTCAAAAAGACCCTCGAGGCCAAGTCCAGTCAGTACAAGGACCTGGTGAAGACCGGAAGGACCCACCTTCAGGACGCCACCCCTCTCACGCTGGGGCAGGAGATAAGCGGCTGGGTCAGGATGCTCGAGCGCTCCGAGGAGATGCTGACTTCCAGCATCGAGTACCTCAAGGACCTGGGGCTCGGCGGCACGGCGGTGGGCACCGGGCTCAACGCAGCCGAGGGTTATGACGTAGAGGTGGCCGCCCAGATCGGCGCCCTGACGGGAAAGAAATTCAAGACCGCCGTCAACAAGTTCCACTCCCTGACGAGCAAGGACGAGGTGGTCTTCGTCCACGGCGCCATGAAAGCCCTGGCCGCCGACCTTCTGAAGATAGTCAACGACATACGCTGGCTGGCCTCGGGCCCCCGTTGCGGCATAGGGGAGCTCATCATCCCCGCCAACGAGCCGGGCAGCTCCATCATGCCTGGCAAGGTGAACCCGACCCAGTGCGAGGCCGTCTCCATGGTGGTGGCCCAGGTGCTCGGCAACGACGTCACCGTGGGATTTGCCGCGAGCCAGGGCAACTTCGAACTCAACGTCTACATGCCCGTCATGATATACAACTTCCTCCAGTCGGGAAGGCTCCTGGCCGACGCCATGAAGTCCTTCAACGACCACTGCGCCGCAGGGCTCGAGGCCGACGAGGAGAAGGTCACCCACTTTGTGCAGAATTCCCTCATGAACGTCACGGCGCTCAACCCCTATATCGGCTACGACAAGTCCGCCGAGATAGCCAAGAAGGCCCATAACGACGGTTCCACCCTCAAGGAAGCCGCCCTGGCCCTGGGTTACCTCAGCGCCGAGGAATTCGACCGCTACATGGACCTGAAGGCCATGTGCGCCCCGAAGACGGTCAAGGTGAAGTAGGCAGGCTCTGGGGCTGGGAAGTACAATAACGGAACGGACAGGCCCCTCCCGCCGAAAGAGGCGGGAGGGGCGTTAACAGGACCGGACGGAACGAACACTAAGGAGGCGTTAAAGTATGCCGAGTAAGGAAGAACTTTTGGCGAAGGCGCAGAAACCGGCGGAGGACGCGATGAAACTTCACCCCTTCTACAAGGGGAAGATGCAGACGGCGCCCAAATGCTGCATCAGGGACATAGGCGATTTCGCGATCTGGTACACCCCGGGTGTGGCCGCGCCCTGCAAGGCGATAAAGGAGGACGTGAACCTCTCCTACGAATACACCAACCGCGGCAACATGGTCGCCGTGGTCAGCGACGGCACGAGGGTCCTCGGTCTGGGTGACATTGGGCCCGAGGCGGGTATGCCGGTCATGGAGGGCAAATCGCTTCTTTTCAAATACCTGGGCGGTGTCGATGCCGTGGCCATCTGCCTGGACACGAAGGACCCCGACAAGATCATCGAGGCCGTAAGGCTTTTGGCGCCGTCCTTCGGCGGCATCAACCTCGAGGACATATCGCAGCCGAAGTGCTTTTACGTACTGGACGAACTGCGCAAGGACTGCAAGATCCCCGTATGGCACGATGACCAGCAGGGCACCGCTGCCGTCAACCTGGCGGGCCTTTTCAGCGGTTTGAAGTTAACGGGCAAGAAGATCGACGAGGTCAAGGTGCGTTTCTTCGGCGCCGGGGCGGCCAGCATAGCCACGGCCAGGATCCTCATCAGCGCCGGCGTGAGTCCTGAGAACGTGATCATGGCCGATAGCAAGGGGACGCTTCACAAGGGGCGCACGGAACTCAAGGACATCCCCTACGACGTGAAGTGGCACTTCGCGCAGACCACCAACCCCGAGGGGATCCAGGGTGGCCCCGAGGTTCTTTTCAAGGACGCCGACGTGGTCTACTGTTACACGAAACCCGGCCCCGACGTGGTCAAGAAGGAATGGGTCCGATTGATGGCCAAGGATGCCATGCTCTTCGCCTGCGCCAACCCGATCCCCGAGATCTGGCCCTGGGACGCGAAGGAAGCGGGGGCCCGGATAGTGGCCACCGGAAGGTCTGACTTCCCGAACCAGATAAACAACTCCCTCGGTTTCCCGGGCATCTTCAGGGGCACCCTTGACGTGCAGGCCACGACCATTACCGACGAGATGTGCATTGCCGCAGCCGAGACCCTTTCGAAATGCGCCGAGAAGAAGGGCCTTAGCGAGGACTACCTGATCCCGACGATGGACCAGTCGTGGGTATACCCCGAGGTGGCGGCCTCGGTCGGCATGAAGGCCATTGAGCAGGGCATAGCCCGCAAGGTCATGACTAGGGATGAACTTTTGGAGATCGCCACCGAAAAGATCCAGTACGCCCAGGACATGACGGCCTGCCTCACCGAAAATAAGTTCATAAAGTTACCCTAGCGATTAAGGCATACCTGCGGGGCTACGGCGCCCAATTGGCCGCAGCCCCGCTGGCTGGCTAGAACGTGGCTGCCCCCTTCGGGGTCAAGGGGCGAGGGAGCGCTTCCAGGTGGGAAGGTCATGGTGTTGTCCCCGTTTCTATATAGAATAGAACCCATGCCCAAATTTCACCCGGGGAGAAGAGATCAAATGTTCAAAGCCGCGAAAGGGACAAGGCTCTACGAGGATATTGTCAACCAGGTCAAATTATTGATCCAGGACGGTGTGCTGGGGCTCGGGTACAAATTGCCCTCAGAGCCGGAGCTGGCCGAAAAATTCGGCGTCAGCAGGGTCACCGTAAGGGAAGCTATCAGGATCATGGAAATACTGGGGATGGTAAAAACCTTCCGGGGGAAAGGGACCATCGTTATAGCCGCATCGGCCGAGGACGCCAAGAAAAGATTCTCCATGCTTTCCCTCTGCAGGACCAGGGACCTTACCAACCTTCACGAAGTCCGGGGGATCGTCGAACCCGAGGTGGCCGCCCACGCGGCCCGGGACGCCGCCGGGGATTCCATTGCCCGTATGGAGGACTCCCTCCGGGAGATGATCCAGGATATCGAACAGGGCGGAGTGGGCATTGAAGGGGCCGTAAAATTCCATTACGAGATCATCCGTTCTGTCAAGAACGATATCCTTTCAAACCTTATGGGATCCATCATGGCGATGATCGAACAATCCACCCACATCACGCTGAACCTGCTCGACAGGCCTCGGGTCTCCTACCAGGAACACAGGGAGATCTTCGAGGCTATAAAAAGGCGCGACCAGGACGGCGCGAGGAAAGCGATGAGAAAACACCTCCAAAAGGTCAGCGACCAGCTGGGGCTTCCGGAGTGAAAAGTGACCCCCAACTTGTAGGACAAGCAGTCAAAGATTGTGGTACCATATTTCCAATTTGCGGTACCAATCGATGAAGGGTGGGAGCGACTGTGGGAGCACATGTGATCGACAGCCTTTTGTTCCAGGATCTTTTCGGGACCGAAAGGATGCGCGAGATCTTCAGCGACCAGAACATGGTCCAGAAATGGCTTGACGTGGAAGCCTCCCTGGCAAGGGTCCAGTCGGAAATGGGGATCATCCCCAAGGAGGCCGCCGAGGAGATCATCAGGAAAGCCAAGGCGGAACTCATGGATTTCACCGAGATGAAAAAGCAGGTCGACATCACGGGGCATCCCATCGTCCCTCTCCTGAGATGCCTGAAAGACGTCTGCGAGAACAACGCCGGTGAATACTCCCATTGGGGTGCCACCACGCAGGACATCATGGACACGGGCATGATCCTCCAGGTGAGGGAGGCCTACGGTGAGATCTACCCCAAAACGAAGCAACTGCACTCGATCCTCTGCGGTCTGGCGCGCAAATACCGGGACTTGACCATGGTCGGCCGCACCCATGGCCAGCACGCCCTGCCCATTACACTGGGCTACAAGATCGCCGTTTGGGTGGCTGAACTCGGGAGGAACATTGAAAGGCTGGAGCAGTGCAGCGAAAGGCTGTTCATGGGCCAGTTCTCCGGGGCTGTAGGGACGATAGCCTCCCTCGGCAAGGACGGCCTCGAGGTCCAAAGGAGGCTCTTGACCGACCTGGGCCTGGCCGTACCGCCGATCTCCTGGCATGCCTCGCGGGATACGGTGGCGGAGTACGTTTCCGTGCTTGGGCTGCTTTCATCGACGCTGGGGAAAATGGCTAACGAAGTGATCACGCTGCAAAAGACCGAATGCGGCGAGCTCGAGGAACCCTTCAAGATGGGGAAGGTCGGCAGTAGCACCATGCCCCACAAGAGGAACCCCATGTACTCGGAGGGGGTCGTAAGCCTTTCCAAGATAATCCGTTCCACAGTGCCGTTGGCCATAGAGAGCATGGTGACCGAACACGAAAGGGATATGAGGCCCTGGCAGGCCGAATGGGAATACATAGGTAAGGTCTCGAACATGACCGATGCCGCGTTGACGGCTTCCATCCACATCTTCACCGACCTGATCGTCCGCCCCGACAATATCGAGAGAAACCTTTACATGCTCAAGGGCCTGATGCTTTCCGAGGCGGTGATGATGAAGATGGGCCAGCGCATAGGGCGCCAGGAGGCCCACGAGATCGTGTACGAGGCGGCCATGAAAGCCTTTGAAAAGGGCCTGCCCTTTAAAACGGTGTTGCTCGAGGATAAAAGGGTCCTGGACAATTTCAACGTCGATGAGATCGACGCGGTCCTGGATCCCCATAACTATACCGGTTCTGCCGGCTGTTTCGTCGACAGGGTCGTCGGACCGTCGGGGAAATGCTGATCTTCAGCAAGTCGTATCTCAATCTGAGAGGGAGGGAAGTAGGATGCAGATAAGGATGAGGAGTATCGGGTTGGCTTGTTTGGTGGCGTTGCTGGTTTTCGTCGGGGCGGGTCCCAGCCTGGGAGCCGAGACCTATACCTTCCAGCTGGCGCATGAGATGTCGGCGGGGCACCCCTATGACCTCGGGGCGCACAAGTTCGATGAGTTGTTGAGAGAAAAGACGGGCGGGAAGGCCAAGGTCGAGGTGTTCCCCAGCGGACAGCTCGGTACCCAGAAGGATACCGCGGAAGCCTGCGCGATGGGCGGCCTTGATTTCGCCATGGCTATGACATCGATCCTGGAGAAATACGACCCAAGGTTCGAGGCCATTTCACTTCCCTTTGTCTTCCGGGACTGGGACCACGTTTTTAAAACGGTCGACGGTGAGGTCGGGGAAAAGCTGAATTCCTTCATCAAGCCGAAGGGCATCGTCATTGTGGCCTACTTCCTCAACGGTGACCTCCACCTGACCTCCAGAATCCCCATCAAGGGTCCTGAGGACATGAAGGGCATCAAGCTGCGGGTACAGCAGGCCAAGACGATGATCGAGTTCGGCAACGCCCTCGGAAGCGTGGTGAGCCCCATGCCCTACGGCGAGATCTTCACCGCTCTACAGCTGGGCACCATCGACGCCGAGTGTCAGAACCTCAACAACGTTCTCTTTGACAAGCACTACGAGGTGGCCAAGTTCATCAATGAGTCCACCCCCTTTTACTACCTCGAGCCGCTCCTGATGAGCCGGGATGTGCTGGAAAGCCTGCCCGAGGACATCCAGAAAGCAGTATTCGAGGCCGCGAGGGAAGCGGCAGAGTGGCAGCGGCAATTCTACCTGGATAATGTGAACAAGGAGTTCATTCCGCAGCTGAAGGCCCATGGCGTCACCTTTACGCCCTCCCCCCAGGAGGTCTGGAAGGAAGCCCTGGATAAAGCCGGGTACTACGACCTGTTCAAGGAGCATCAGGAGCTGATCGACGCCATCGTCGCCGTAAGATAAGATAATCGATCACCCGGGATCATTGGGGGGCGGTAACGCCCCCCTTCTTTCCCAGGTGAAAGGGGGTAGCTTTTTTGTTTCACAATCTTTCAGAGGCTATTGGGATCTTCCTGGAAAAGTTCTTCGTCCCCTTTTTGATGATGTCCCTTTTCGTCCTGGTGTTTTTCCAGGTCCTGAACAGGTTCCTTCTTCACATACCCGTAGCCTGGACCGAGGAATTCGGACGCTATGCCTTCGTGTGGGTGTCCCTGCTGGGGGCTGCTGAAGCCGCCCGAAAAGGGGAGCACCTGAACGTCACCTTCTTCCAGGACCTCGTGGGCGGGGCCGGGAAAAAAGCCATGGTAGTGATCAGCGAATTGCTTTCCCTGGCCTTTTTTGGCTTCCTTGTCTACCAGGGCTTCTCCTGGACCCTAAGGAACGGCTTCAAGGTCATGGCGGACAGCTTCCGCCTCCCCATGTTCTATATCCAGGTCATTGTCCCGATATCGGCCACTTTCGTCGTACTTTTCATTGCTGACAGGCTTTTCTATCACTTGATGGAGGGCCGGAAGGAGGTGGGGAAATGATCCTTGTCATGCTGGTGGTCCTTTTCCTGAGTTTGGCCGTCGGCGCGTCGATCGCCACTTCACTTGGATTGACGGCTATCACCTATTTCCTCACCGGTGGCGGCACACGGCTATTGTTCCTTATCCCCCAACGATTTTTCGCGGGGTGCAATTCTTTCGAGTTAATAGCCATACCACTTTTCGTCCTCGCCGGCGATCTCATGCTGGAGGGACACATCTCAAAAGCCCTGGTCAACCTCGCGAAAAGCCTTGTAGGCTGGATGCAGGGAAGCCTAGCGCTGGTCACAACCCTGGCCTGCATGTTCTTCGGGGCCGTCTCAGGGTCGGGCCCGGCCACCACTTCGGCTATCGGTTCGATCGTAGCGAAACCCATGGAAGAGGAACGCTACCCCAAAAGTTATACATCGGCGGTGCTGGCCTGTTCCGGCCCACTGGGGTCGCTCATACCCCCCAGCATACTGATGGTGGTTTACGGGGCTGCCACAAATACATCCATCTCCAAGATGCTGCTGGCGGGCATCGGGCCTGGCATTCTTTTCGGCGTTATCTTCATGGCCTACGAAGGGTACGTCGGCAGAAAGAAAAAGTATGGGAAAGTCGCGCCCTTCTCGGTGCAGACCCTTTTGTCCTCCCTGAGGGAAGGGGTCTGGGCCCTTATGGCCCCGTTGATCATTCTGGGGGGTATCTATGGCGGGATATTCACCCCTACGGAAGCGGCGGCTGTAGCCGTCTTCTATAGCCTTTTCGTGGGCATGTTCATCCTGAAAAAGATCACCTGGCGCACATTGCCGGGTATCCTTTATAGGAGTTCCGTCACGACCGGCGTGATAATGGTGGTGGTGGGGACCGTGGCGGCCTTCGGTTACGCTATTACCAGGGCGGGGATCCCCCAACAGCTCTCCCTGGCGGCCACGAGCCTGGTCAAGACCCCCCTTGTCTTCCTGATCATCGCGCAGGTCATCCTGCTGGTAGCCGGGATGTTCATGAACGGCTCCGCCGCGATACTGCTGCTGGCGCCACTCCTCGCCCCGACGGTGATCCAGTATGGGATCGACCCGGTCTTCTTCGGGGCGGTCATGGTGGCTAACCTCGCCATCGGGATGTACACGCCGCCGGTCGCCGTCTGCTCCTACGTGGCGAGCAGGATCACGGGGGTCTCCTTTGATGAGACGAACAGGGCCCTTGTGCCGTTCCTCATCCTTTCCCTGGTCGCTCTCGCGCTGTTGCTGGTCTTCCCCCAGGTGATCATGTTCATTCCCAACGCCCTTTTGTAGCGGGGCGCGCTCAGGACAGGGCGAGGGGGCAGGTGATACTTCAGTGGACGAGGCTTGGGTCAGGCAGAAGGTAGACCATTGCTTTTGGGTGGAAAAGATTAACTGAGCGATGGTGACGCTGAAACTTCTGGCAGAAGTTCACCACGTGAAGTTGGAAGACCAGGTGATGAAGGCGGCCCTGGGCATGAACGGGTCCGGCAGGTATGGCGCCCAGTGCGGCCTTGTCGAGGGGATGATAATGTTCCTGGGCATCTGGGGCGACCTCAAGGGTTATTCCTACGGCCGGATACAGATGATCTGTAACCTCTACGCGGAGAAGTTTGAAAAAACCTTCGGGAGCCTGACCTGCGGCCGCTTGAGGCCGGAGGCGGAAGCTACGGCGGAGGATCCGGCTCACGCGTGCCGGGAACTGAAGGTGAAAGCCCTCCTGATGGACCTGGCTTTCCTGGATATAATTGAGGCCATTGTCGGGTTTTAAAGCTGCATGGACGAAGCGCCGGCAATACCATTACATTATTCTGGAGGAGCACCTTGAGTTATCTCACAAGCCTGGCCAATGATGGGGTCTTCGTTTCAAGCGTCGTTGTCATCTCGGGGTTATTGATAGGGCAGATTCAGTACAGGGGAATAAAGCTCGGGACCTCCGGAACGCTTTTCACAGGTCTTCTAATGGGTATGGCCGGTTTCACCGTCCCGGAGTCGTACTTTTCGTGGAACCTCGTCATTTTCGTGGTCTCTGTAGGTTTGCTGTCATCGGAGGACGCCCTGGAAGTGTTCAAAAGGTACGGGCTCCGGTTCATATTCCTGGGCGTCGTAGCGACCTTCGTCGGAGCGCTGGTCACCTTCCTTCTCGTAAAGGTCCTCGGGGGATCCTCCATGGATCCCCTCCTTTTGGCCGGCGCCTACACCGGTGCCCTGACCAGTTCGCCGGGACTTGGCGCCGCACTGGAAGCGACGGGATCGAGCCCGCTGGTGACGATAGGCTATACGGTGACGTATCCCTTCGGGGTCGTAGCGGTGGTCATCTTCATCCAGATCGCCGCTGCGTTGTTCAGGATCGACCTCAAGGAAGAAAAGGCCCGGCTGGAAGGGGTTCTTTCGGATTACAAGAAACCTCCCGAGGATGAAAGCCGGGGATCTTCAAAGTCCTTCTCCCTGGTCTCCCTCGCTCTGTGCATCACGGGCGGGATCATGGTCGGGCGCATAGGGGTACCCCTTCCCTTTATCGGCAATTTCTCCCTGGGGACGACAGGGGGAGCCCTGGTCGTGTCCCTTGTTTTCGGCGCCCTGGGAAGGGTGGGGCCCTTGAATATGCGTATGGACAAGGGGATCCTGGCCGCCCTCCGTTCCTTCTCGCTGGCTTATTTTTTCGCCACTGTGGGTCTTCAGGCGGGACCTCAGGTGGCGGAGACCTTTGCGGAATACGGGATCCTTCTCATAAGCATAGGTTTCTTCGCCGCGCTGATATCGGAGCTGGTCGCCTTCCTCGTGGGGAGGTACCTCCTCCGCCTGAACTGGATCCTCCTGGCCGGCGCGATCTGCGGCGCCATGACGAGCACGCCGGGGCTCGGGGCGGCCATAGACGCCACTGGGAGCGAGGACTGCGGGGCTGGATACGGGGCGACCTACCCCTTCGCCCTGCTCTGCATGGTCCTGTTCACGAAGTTGCTGGTCAGCACTTTCCGTTAGTTTGAATTGCCGGGAAAAGCGCCCCGGCGGGTTGAGGGGAACCTTGTAAAACCGGTCAACCGGGGGCGGCTTTAGCGAGGGGGGAAGGGGATCATTCATACCGACGTAGTCGTGATCGGTTCCGGGGGAGCGGGCCTTACAGCGGCCATCTCCTCGGCGGAGGAAGGTTGTTCCGTTACTGTCCTGAGCAAGACCGCTACTGGGGCGGCTTCCGCCACGTCCTATTCCAGCGGTTTTTTCACCTTTCCCGATGAAGATCTCAGCGCGGGTGAATACAGGGATCTTGTCAGGGGAGTCGGAAAGAATCTCAGCAGGGAGGATCTCCTGGAGGCCCTGGGGGAGCAGGCCCGTGATTGCCTGCTTCAACTGCGTTCCTGGGGCGCCACCCTCCGTTTTCTCGGCGGCGGGCACGCGACGGTGATCGACTCGGCACGGGTACCCATGACCAGCGGCTCCGGCCTTGTGTCGGAACTCAGGGAGATCGCCTCCGATAAGGGTGTCACCTTCCTCGAGAATGTCTTCGTCACCCGGCTCCTGGTCGAGGGAGGCAGGGTCTTCGGCGTGGATTACCTGGATTGGACCACGGGTGAGGCCGGCAGGCTTTTCAGTAAGGCCGTGATACTCGCCACCGGGGGAGCAGGCCAGATCTTTCTGAGGAACGACACTCCAGCCAGGGTGACCGGCGACGGGTACGCCCTCGCCCTTGAGTCCGGCCTGGCCCTCGAGGACATGGAGTTCATCCAGTTCTACCCCCTGGGTTTTGATGAGCCCCGTTTCCCCTGCTGGATGATAAGACTCCCCGTCCTGGACCTGGCCCGCCTGACCGACGGGTCGGGAAGGGAGTTCCTCCGGGAGGAGATGAAGGCGAGAGGCCTCCGGGACGGAATGGCCGTGAGCCTCTTCGCCAGGGATATGGCGGCAAGGCTCATCCAGGAAAAGCTGGCCGACGGCGGCGAGGTCCTGCTGCACCTGGAGGATATCGAAAGATCCCGCTGGGGTGAGTGGGACCTCAGGAAAAGCCTCGGCTGTTACCCGCACGGGGTCACTCCCTGGGAATACGGCCCGGTCCACGTAAGCCCCCTGGCGCATTACTTCAGCGGGGGTGTTGCCATCGACGCCCGGGCGTCGACCTCCATCGAGGGGCTTTTCGCAGCCGGTGAAGTGACCGGGGGGGTGGACGGCGCGAGCAGGGTCGGGGGCAATGCCCTGACTGGGATGGTTTTTTCCGGCATCACGGCCGGGAGGGGAGCGGCCCGGCTCGCCCTCTCCGCCTCACCGCGCCCCTTCAAACCAGGCGAAGGGCCGCAAAAAAGCGGGTTCACCCGGGGACGTGGCCCTTCCCCCAGGGCGCTGAAGGGCGAGATCAAGAGGCTCAACCAGGAATGCCTGGGTCCCTTGAGAGAAGAAGGATCGATCCTGAGAGGCCTCTCCACCCTTGAGGAGTATCGACGATCGCTCCCGGCTATGACAATAGAAAAGCCGACCGATCTGCTCGAGGCCCTTGAGTTGAGGAGCATGATCCTCGCCTCCCTCGCGGTGGGCTATTCGGCCCTTTCAAGGGAGGAGAGCCGCGGCGTCCATTTCAGGACGGACCACCCGAGAGAAGTGCCCGGGTTTGAAAGGCCCCAAGAGGTGAGGATCGAAGGGGGACGATTCGTCACCCGCTTCAAGGACCGGTAACCTGAAAAGGGCTTGCCGTTTCTAAGTATGGAAAGGGGTGTTTTCCATGACCGTCCCTGAAAAGGGAATAAGCAGAAGATGCGCGGAATTCGTCACGTCCCTTGATCATTCCGACCTGGGCCGGGAAACGGTCTCGGTGACAAAGAAATGCATCGTGGACTGGCTCGGGTGCGTCCTGGGGGGGGCCTCCACACCCGCCGCGGGGATCATCAAGGGCGTTGTAGATGAAATGGGCGGGCGGGAGCAGGCCACCATGGCCGGGTATTTTTCGAAGACCTCCGTACTCCAGGCGGCCACGGTGAACGCTTACAACTGCCACATCCTGGAAATGGACGATGTACACAAAAGTGCCGTCGTCCACCCCGCCGCCCCGGTCATCTCGGCCGCCTTCGCCCTCGGGGAATACCTGGGCAGTTCGGGGAAAGAGGTCATCGAGGCCATCGTGGCCGGTTACGACGTGATGATACGGATAGGGGAGGCGGTCATGCCCTCGCACTACGAGATATGGCACTCCACGGCCACCTGCGGCAATTTCGGGGCCGCCGCCTCCTCGGCCAGGCTCCTGAAACTGGACGCCACGCAGACCCTGTACTCCCTGGGCAACGCCGGGACCCAGGCCGCGGGCCTTTGGGAGTTCGCCTCCGACAACGCCATGACAAAATACCTTCACTGCGGGAAGGCCGCCTACAACGGTGTGCTGTCCTCCCTCATGGCCAAAAGGGGCTTCGACGGGGCAACGAGGATCCTCGAGGGCGACCGCGGCTTTTTCAGGGCCTATTCGAGGGAGTCCGATTTTGAAAGGTCTTTCGAGGACATGGGGAGAAAGTACAAGATCGACGAGACGGTCTACAAGCCCTACGCCTCATGCCGCCATACCCACGGTCCGATAAACGGGGTCCTGGTGCTCCGTTCCAGGATGGGTTTTTCCTGGGAGGACGTGGAAAGCGTCACCGTCGAGACCTACGGCACCGCGCTGAAGCTCGCCGGCAACCGGGATCACTCGACACCCCCCGCCGCCAGGTTCAGCCTGGCTTATTGCCTCGCCTCGGCCATCGTTTTCGGTAAGGTGGGGGTTGAGCAGTTCAGGGAGGAGATCCTCGATGACCCGCGTATCACCGCGGTCACCCCGAGGATCAGGATCGAGGCGACCCCCGAGATGGACGCCATGCACCCCGAGAAATGGCCCTCCAGGACGACGGTGAAGCTGAAAAACGGCGACAGCGAGACGCTTTTCGTTGAATATCCCAAGGGCGACCCGGAGAACACTATGACCGACGAGGAGATAAGGGAAAAGTACCTCGCCCTTTCCGCCCTGGCCATTCCAGAAGAAAAGGCCCGCCTCCTACTCGACCGGTGCTACTCCATCGAAGAGCGGGAGTCCATGGCGGATTTCTTCCAGGGTCTTTAAGAAACGGCAACCGTAGCGGAAGAAGGGCAGTGTGCCCTTCCCCAGGAAAGGACAGGCAACATCGTCAACTGGAAAGCCCCGGCCCGGGAAGGCCGGGGCTTTATTTTCCCCTCAGATGGTCGACGACGGTGGTGGCACCGCTTTTTTCTACGGACCTTTCCCTTAGGGGCCTGCCAAGTTCCGAGCGGATGTAGGGGCAGTAAAGGGCCGCCACGGGGTTGTGCCCCAGCTTCCTGTCCTTCACGACCAGGGTCGTCACGGGAGCCCTGGAGTGCTTGTAAAAAAGAGAATCGTGGCCCACGCAAAGTCCGAGGACGATATTGAACTCCGTTCCCTCTTCGGCCAGTATCCTCGCCTGTTCTATGGGATTGCAGGAGACCTTGCCTATCCAGGGCCTTTCAGCCATTCCGAAGGTGGATTTTTCGATGCTGCCGACCTTGCAGCAGACGGAATGGACGTCGAACTCCCCCTCCAGGATCCCCGCGAGGATCCCCGCCTCCTTTATGAAACCCAGGCAAAAGGCGATCCCCAGGGACCTGTAACCCATTCTCCTGGCGAACTCCATCGTTTCGTCGACCCGGCAGGCCTCCCTGTAAAAGAGAGCCTCCACATCGGCCGCGGTCTTGAGGATCTTCCTGTCGACGGGGTCATCGTAGAGGGGGACGCTGCCGGTCTTCCTGCACGGGTTCCCTTCGTAGCAGGGGTTGTCTTTGCAGAGATGGCACTTCATGGAGATCCCTCCGGTAGCTCGAGTTCAATCGCAAAGGGGTCGAAGCCAGGAAGCGGCACAACCGGCTACCGGCCCGATCCTATCCTACCATTTCGCTTTCCGGTGTGTCCTTTCCCGGGGGAAACCATAGGGGCAAGAAGGGTTTTGCAAGAAAAGAAAACCAAAAACTGGCGGAGGGCAGAGGATTCGAACCCCTGGAGACTTGCGCCCCTGCTGATTTCAAGTCAGCCGCCTTCGACCACTCGGCCAGCCCTCCGACGGCAATCAATTATAATGAATTCTGCTAGAATAAGCCAACGAACTGCCGGGTGCGTATCGAGACTGAACGGAAGCGGAGGTGTCATCGATGAAGTTGATCCGTGCCGCTGTTTTACCGATGATACTGGCCACGGCTCTTTTGCTGGTATCGGGCGCCGCCTTTGCCCAGGGGGGTTGCGGGGTGCCGGGCGAACTGAAGGTCGTACTGACGGGGGCGGAATGGGAGTTCGACCTAAAGACGGGGCGTCTTTCCGGCGAGGCCGTCGTGAAGAACGTCTGCGACGGCGATGTCGTCGCCCCGGGCATTTTGGTGGGCATCTACGGGGTTAATGGTGAGATGGTGAACAACCTGGCCCAGAGGGGCACCGAGATGAGGCTTGCCCCGGGCAAGTCCGTCAAGGTGAAGTTCCGTATCGATCTGAAGGAGGCTCCGGCCTCGCTCATGTTCACGCCCTTCGAGGGCATGACGAGCACCTGAGGCTGATTTTCCGCCCCGCGTCGCGGGGATTGTTCAAAAGACGTACGGTGTCCAGCGCGATATCCGGGATTCGAGGGCGGTGGCGGCCTGTTTCTTGCCCGCCGGATGGCCACCGCCTGCCGGCGTTTCACGGTCCTGGCACCGGAAGGAGGCTTACCCCATGAAAATGGAAGAGATCATAGAAAAGTACGTCTGCTCCCCCTCCACGGTGGCCGTAGCCGGCGCCTCGCCCAAGGAGGAGCGGGCCGTCCACGGCGTCATGGAGTACTTGAAAGAGGAAGGCTTCAGGCTCTTCCCTGTCAACCCTTCTTACGCCGGAGAGGATATCCAGGGCCTCCCCTGCCTTGGCTCCATAACGGAGGTCGGCGAGAAGTTCGACATACTGGGGCTTTTCATATCCCCCGACCGGCAGCAGCCAGTGCTGGAGGACCTCGATAAGCTGGGATACAAACCCATAATATGGATGCAGCCCGGGGCCGAGAACGACGTGGCCGAGGCCGCCCTGAAGGCCCGAGGTTACGAGGTGGTGAAGGGTGCCTGCCTGATGATGGTCCACGAGGTCTACTGCGAGAAATGAAGAAAAAAGCGGCCCTTGCCGAGAAAGGAAAAAACGCGGGAGGTATTGACCTTCGGCCGAAAGAGTTGTATCCTCTTCATGGAAGTTAGGTTAGCCTAATAAAAAGAGATCCGAGGCGATACCAATGACAGAAAGACAGGTCTACATGGACCATTCGGCCACGACGGCCGTCGACCGGGGCGTACTCGAAGCGATGCTCCCCTTCTTTTCCGAGGAGTACGGCAACCCGAACAGCCTCCACGCCTGGGGGAGAAGGGCCCGGAAGGCCGTCAACGAGGCCAGGGAGAAGGTCGCCGCCCTGATCGGGGCCGACGCCTCCGAAGTGATATTCACCGGCGGGGGGAGCGAGGCCGACAACCTCGCCATCAAGGGAAGCACGTCAATGCGCAAAGACAAGGGGCGCCATGTGATAACCACCGCCATCGAGCACCACGCGGTGATGGACGCCTTCGGGTGGCTCGACAAGCAGGGTTTCGACGTCACCGTTCTGCCCGTGGACGATAATGCCCTGGTCAGTGTGACGGAGCTGGAAAAGGCGATCAGGCCCGACACGATCCTTTTCTCCATGATGTTCGCCAACAACGAGGTCGGCACGATCCAGCCCGTGGCCGAGGCGGCGAAGATATGCCGCGACAGGGGCATCCTTTTCCACGTCGACGGGGTCCAAGCCGCCGGTCATGTGCCCTTTAACGTCCGGGACCTGGGCGTCGATATGCTGACCATGTCGGCCCACAAGATGTACGGTCCCAAGGGAGTAGGGGGCCTCTACCTCCGCAAGGGCGTCAGGGTCGAGCCGATCGTGCACGGCGGGGGACAGGAGCGGGGCCTCAGGTCCGGCACCGAGAACACCGCCGGTATCGTGGGCTTCGGGGCCGCGGCCGAACTGGCCGTGAGGCGCCTTGCCGACGGCTCCATCGACGAGGAGGCCCGCCTCCGCGATCTGCTCATCAAAAGGGTTACCTCTTCGATAGAAGAAGCCTTCCTGACGGGGCACCCCACGCAGAGGCTGCCCTTCCTGGCCAGTTTCTGCATAGGTTCCCTCGAGGGGGAATCGATGCTCCTGCGCCTCGATGCCGCCGGGATCGGCGCTTCCAGCGGGTCCGCCTGCACTTCGGGGAGCCTCGAGCCGAGCCACGTCCTCCTCGCCATGGGCCTCGCCCACGAGGTGGCCCACGGTTCGCTCCGCTTCTCGCTGGGCAAGGATACCACCGAAGAGGATATAGTCTACGTGGCGGAGAACCTGGAGAGGATCGTCGCCGACCTCAGGGCCTTGTCTCCGCTATGGAAAACCAGGGGGTGAAGCCATGTACACCGAAAAAGTGATGGAACTCTTCATGAACCCCAAGAACGCCGGCCGGATGGAGGATCCCGACGGCGTGGGAGAGGTGGGCAACCCCCGGTGCGGGGATATCATGAAGATCTATATCAAGGTCAAGGACGACCGGATCGCCGATATTTCCTTCGAGACCTTCGGCTGCGCATCAGCGATAGCCTCCAGTTCGATGGTCACCGAGATGGTCAAGGGGCTCACCCTGGACGAAGCCCTGGCCATATCCAATAAGGATGTGGTGAACGCCCTGGGGGGCCTCCCCCCTCAGAAAGTCCACTGCTCGTTGCTGGCCGAGGAGGGCATCCAGGCCGCCATCGAGGACTACCGGGCGAAGCAGAAAGCCAAGTCCGGCGCCGCCGCACCGAAGTCCTGAGAGACCCACGGGGCAGCAGCAGACCCTTAAGTGATTTTCGTGAAGCCTGAAGGGCCCGTTATCGGGCCCTTTTGTTTTTCCCTGCTCATGACCTATACTTTTTTGGGAAGTTTGCCTAAAGGGAGGCGGGGCCATGGGGCCCGTCGTCACGACGGTCATCAGGGTGAGGTACGGCGAGACGGACCAGATGGGGGTCGTTTATTACGGCAACTACCTCTCCTGGTTCGAGATAGGGAGGACCGAGTTCTGCCGGTTCCTTTCAACCCCCTACAGCGAATGGGAGGAACAGGGGTTCTTCCTGCCGGCGGTGGAAGCCTACGTGCGGTACAAGAACCCCCTGAAGTATGACGAGAAGGTCCATATCAAGACGAGCATCCGGGAGGTGACCTCGCACAGCATCACCTTCGGCTATACCGTGACGTCAGAAGAGCGCAACCGCCTGGCGGCGGAGGGGTGGACCAGGCACGCTTTCTGCGGGCCCGACGGTCGGCTCCTCAGGGAACCGGAACCCTTTTACGGCTGGTTGAAGGAAATATCCAGATCTTCATCGGAAGAGGTGGTTGAACGTGGGCAATAAAGCGATCCTCCTTGGCAACGAGGCGATCGCCCGGGGCATCGTCGAGGCCGGCTGCGAGGTGGCCGCCGCCTACCCGGGCACGCCGTCGTCGGAGATTCTGCCCGCCGTCGCTAAGTGGGCCGACGACCTGGGTACCAAAACCGTAGTCGAGTGGGGGGCCAACGAGAAAGTTGCTTTCGAAATGGCCGCCGGGGCTTCTTTCGCAGGGAAGCGCTCTTGCGCGGTCATGAAGCAGGTCGGGCTTAACGTGGCTGCGGACCCTTTCATGAGCGTGGCCCACTTCGATATAAAGGGCGGGTTCCTGCTCGTGGCCGCCGACGATCCGGGGCCCCACAGCTCCCAGACCGAGCAGGACAGCCGGTTCTTCGCGATGTTCGCCAAGATCCCCTGCTTCGATCCGGCGACGGCCGTTGAGGCGAAGGAGATGGTCTTCGATGCCTACGACCTCTCCGAGAGGCACAGGGTGGTCACTATGCTGCGCCCCGGCGTGAGGGTCGACCACTGCCGCCAGGCCGTGGAGCTGAAGGACGTGATCGAGATCTCCAGGCCCGCTTCCTTCGAGAAGGACCCCAAGCGCTGGGTGTGCCTGCCGGCGATCGTCAGGGTGAGCCACCCACGGCTCAACGCCAAGCGTGAGGCCATCCGCGAGGAGTTCGAGACGGGGTACCCGCGGTACAACTACGAGGTGCCCTCGAAGAAAAAGGCCAGGCTGGGGGTCATCGCCGGGGGCGTGTCCTTCGCGATAGTCATGGATATACTCAAGGCCTGGGGCTCCGAGGACGTCTCGGTGCTGAAGATAGGGACCCCCCACCCGCTCCCGCTCAAAATGGTGGAGGACTTCATCTCGAGGCACGATAACGTGCTCATCCTCGAGGAGACCTACCCTGTCATCGAGATGCAACTCAATGACCGGACCAGGGTCAAGGGGAGATGGAACGGCTGGGTTCCCGGCGCGGGGGAACTGCTGCCGGAGGTGATCGAAGGGATCCTTTGCAGGGCCCTGGGCGAGGAGCCTCCCGTGGGAGCCCCGGAAGAACTCAGGAAGGCCGCCGAGGAACTGGGCATCACGCCCCGGAAGCCGATGCTCTGCCCCGGTTGCCCCCACAGGGCGAGTTTCTTCTCCATCATGCAGGCCCTGCCGAGGGCCAAGACCATATACCCCTCCGATATCGGGTGTTACACCCTCGCCGTGAACCAGGGCATGGTCGACTCCGTGGTCGATATGGGCGCTTCCATAACCCAGTCCTCGGGTCTTTTCATGGCCTACAGGGCCGACGGCAAGGAACAGCCCATCGTGGCCACCATCGGGGATTCCACCTTCTTCCACATGGGTCTCCCCGGCCTCGTCAGCGCCGTCTACAACAGGCACGCCTTCGTCCTGGCCATACTGGACAACAGCCTCACGGCCATGACGGGCGGCCAGTCCCACCCGGGCATCGGCGACAAGTTGAGGAAAGGTGAAGCGGGGCGAAAAGTCGACCTGGAGGGAGCCGTCAGGGGATGCGGCGTCAACTGGGTCAGGACCACCGAGGCCTACGATATCTCGGCTTCGAGGGTTCTCGTCAAGGAGGCGTGGGAGCACGCCAGGACCCACGGTGAGCCGGCGGTAGTCATCTTCCGCCACCCCTGCATACTGCTCCGGCAGAAGCAGGCGGTGATACCCGTCACGGTGGACCCGGAAAAGTGCATCGGCTGCAGGTTCTGCATCGACTTCTTCAACTGCCCCGGGCTGGTCTTCGACGACAAGACCAAAAAAGCCTACATCGATGAAAGGTTCTGCATAAACTGCGGTGTCTGCATAAATGTCTGCCCCCACGGGGCCATCCTCGCTGTGGAAGGGGAGGAAGCCTAGCCATGCAGTACGTTATCGTCGGGATAGGAGGACAGGGGATACTTTTTTCAAGCCGGGTCCTCGGTCACATCGCCCTCTCCAGAGGTGAGGGCGTCATAGGCAGCGAGGTCCACGGGATGGCCCAGCGGGGCGGTTCGGTGATAAGCCACTTCAAGATGGGCGATCACTTAAGCCCCCTGGTCAAGGCCGGCGACGCCGATGTCCTCCTGGCCTTCGACCAGAACGAGGCCGTGAGGAACCTCCACTTCCTGAAGCAGGGTGGGAGCGCCGTCGTCAACACCCACGACCCCTCCTTCCTGGAGAACCCCTCCCTGGGGAAGTGGCTGGCAGAGCGGAAGGTCCAGGTTTACCCCGTAAAGGGTTACGATATCCTTAAAGCCGAGATGGGAGGCCGTTTCCTCTTCCTGAACGTCCTCATCCTGGGTGCTCTTTGCGGCGCCGGGGTGGGGAACGTGACGATCGAAGAAGTGCGCGAAGCGGTCAAGGCCCTGGCTCCATCGAAATTCGTCGATGACAACCTCAAAGCGGTGGACCTGGGCTATGCCGGAACCCATCGATGAGGAAATAGAAGGACCGTCGCGGGGGGCCGGAAAGGGGCTCCCCGCTTTTTGGAGCCCGCGGTCAAGAAGAGCCTTCACCCTGGTGGAGGCCGTCGTGGTGCTCTCCCTCATGGCTGCCCTGTCCCTGACCTTTTACCCGATCATGGCGGGGCTTTTGTCCCAGAGGGCAGGCAGCGAACAGGCGGCCAGGGCCGAGGCCAGGAAACTAACGAGGCACCTGGAGAGGACCCTCATGAGGGCCCTCCTGCACCGCAGGGCTTTTGACGTACAGTATCTGTCGGGTTTCAGGAAGGAATTCCTGGTCCATTGGTACAACCCCTCGGAGTACGAGCGATACCAGACGAATGGCCGGTGCCTAGTTTACTTCAAGTCGACCGCGGCGCAGTCCAAGTGTTATACTCCAACGTGGCATACGATGACCCCGGCTTTCACCCTGTATATCTATACCCCAGGCAAGAAGAAGGTCGCAGAAATAGCCGTGTCGGGCTATTGCTCCGTGAGGCTCACGGAGTTGCCCTGAGGCCCGGCGGGGATTTTTGATTTGGGGGGCTTTATCTTGGCGGCGAAACCTTGGTGGCGAGAGACGATAGAGACCATCCTTTGGGCCCTTGTGCTGGCATTGGTACTGAGGGCGCTGGTGATACAGGCGTTCTGGATACCCAGCGGCTCCATGATCCCGACCCTCCTGCCCCGGGACAGGGTCTTTGTGGCCAAGTTCTGGTACTCCTTCGCGGAGCCGAAGCGGGGACAGATCATCGTCTTCAAGTACCCCCTGGACCCCAAGAGGGACTTCGTAAAGAGACTGATCGGATTGCCCGGGGAGACCGTCGAGATTGTCGAGGGCACTGTGCTGATCGACGGGGAACCCCTCCAGGAGCCCTACGTGAAGAACCATGACAACCTGAGCTTCGGGCCCATGAAGGTGCCCGAGGGACACTACTTCATGATGGGGGACAACCGTCCCCACTCCCAGGACAGCCGTTTCTGGGGTTTTGTCCCGGAGGCGAACATCAAGGGCCCCGCCTTTATCCGTTACTGGCCCATACCCAGGATCGGGGGGCTTTACAAGGAATGACGAGGACCGTGTGGTACCCGGGGCATATGGCCCGGGGTTTGAGGAAACTCAGGGAGCTCTCGGAGAAGCTGGACCTCTTCGTGGAGGTCCGGGACGCCAGGGCTCCCTTTCTTACGGGATCCCCTTTCAGCGGGCAGGTGGCCAAGTTCCGGCCGGTGTGGGTCGTCCTGTCCAAAGTGGACCTGGCCGCCGAAGAAGCCACCGCGAGGTGGCTTTCCTTTTTCCGCGGGCAGGGGAGCCAGGCCTGGGCGATGGACCTGAGGAGGGGGAACGTTTCGCCCCTCCTGAGGGCCGCCGCGAAGCTGAAGCCCGCCTACAGGGAACTGCGGCTGGCGGTGATAGGGATCCCCAACGTCGGCAAGTCGATGCTCCTCAACGCCGTCGTCGGCAAGAGCTCCGCCCCTGTCGGCGGGATCCCCGGGGTCACCCGAGGGGTCGCCTGGTATAAGGGGAAGGGGCTCCTCGTGGTGGACTCGCCGGGCATCCTGGACCCCGCCTCCCACAGGGAGGTCCACCGAAGGCTGGCCTGGCTGGGGAGCAGCAGGAGCGACGTGATAGGCGGCTACGAGGACCTGGCCGAGGGCCTGATCGATTTCTTAAGGAAGTCGTCGATGCTGGAACGGGCCCTGGCCTCGTGGGACCTGGAGCCGCAGGATGAAACCCCCTCGAGCACCCTCCGGAGGGTGGGGCTGAGGTTGGGCTGCCTGGTGAAGGGGGGCGAGGTTAACATGGACCTCGCCGGGAAGCGCTTTATCGAGGCCTTCTCCACGGGCAGGCTGGGGAGGTTCACCCTCGAGGGACCGGGTGACCCGCCTCCTTGGGAGGCGGGACCGTGATAGTGGCGGGTGTCGACGAAGCGGGCCGGGGCCCCCTGGCCGGGCCCGTCGTGGCGGCCGCCGTCGTCCTGGGCAGGGGTGAGGCCGTCCGTCTGTTATCGATGGGTTTGAGGGACTCGAAGGCCCTGTCGGCGGCCTCCAGGGTGGCGATCTTCGCTGAAATATGCCGTATGGGCGTCGCCTGGCGAGCCCAGGCCGCCTCGCACCGCCGTATCGACAGGGACAACATCCTGGCGGCCACCCTGTGGGCGATGAACCGGAGCGTGACCCGCCTTTCGGTGAAGCCCGGCCTGGTGATCGTCGACGGCCCAACCCCCATCCCAGGGCTCGGCATCCCTCAGAGAGCCCTCACCCGGGCCGACGAGTTCGTCCCGTCGGTGGCCGCCGCCTCGGTGGTAGCCAAGGTCCTGAGGGACCGGGTCATGGGGTCCCTGGACAGGCTCTTCCCGTGCTACGGGTTCCTCCGCCACAAGGGTTACGCCACGCGGGAGCACGTGGAGGCCCTTCGCCTCGAGGGCCCTTGCGGGGTCCACCGGAAGAGTTACCACGTAAGGGGCTGGTCCTAGCGTAAACCGCGCCACTTCACAGCGCCGCCCGAGGGGCGGTACCCGTTAGGTCGGAGGGGATGAGATGGCAAAGCATATCGAACTCGGCGCCGCGGGGGAGGCTCTCGCGGCCAGGGAGCTTTCACGGCTTGGCTACAGGCTTGTCGACGCCAACGTCCGGATGAGGATGGGGGAACTGGACATAATCGCCGAAGAGGACGGCGAGATGGTCGTCGTGGAGGTCAGGACGAGGACCATCGGGAGGATGCTCCCCCCGGAGGCGACGGTCGGCCCCTCGAAGATCCGTAAACTCGTCAGGACCGGCACGGCCTACATGGACCGCATCGGCTGGGAAGGCCCCTGGAGGATAGATATCGCCGCCATCACCGTCGGGCCCGACGGAAAGCCCGCGCTGGAGATCTTCCGGGACATCACCGTGGGGATCATCGAACCATGAACGTGGTCAACGGCGTGACCCTCCGGGGCGTCGAGGCCCTGAAAGTGGAGGTCGAGGTGGAGATGACCGGGGGGCTTTTCGCCATATCGGTGGTGGGGCTCCCCGACGCCACAGTGAAGGAGGCCCGCGAGAGGGTCCGGGCCGCTCTGAGGTCCCTGGGCCTTTCCGTGAAGGGCAGGGTGGCCGTCAACCTGGCCCCGGCCGATATCCCCAAGGAGGGGGCCCTGATAGACCTCCCCATCGCCATCGGGATCGCCCACGCCATGGGCGAGGTCCGCGTCGCCAGGCCCACGATCTTCATGGGGGAACTGGCCCTCGACGGCAGGGTCCGGAGGGTCCGGGGCGCCGTCCCTGCGGCGCTGTTGGCCAGGAAGCTCGGTTTTCCCCTTTTCATCCCCGAGGGGAACGCCCGCGAGGTCTCCCTGGTCAAGGGCGTCACCGCCTGGAAGGTAGGGCATATCCGCGACCTCTTCGCCCACCTGCAGGGATCCTCCCAACTGGAGCCCATCACCCCAGGGGAAGAGGCCGAGGAAAACCCTGAACCGGACCCCGACCTCTCCGACATCAAGGGGCAGGCCGCTGCCAAGCGCGCCCTCGAGATAGCCGCCGCCGGCCACCATAACGTCCTTATGACAGGTTCCCCCGGCTCGGGGAAGACCCTCCTGGCCAGGGCGCTCAAGGATATCCTCCCGCCCCTTTCCGACGAGGAGATGATGGAGGTCCTCCTGGTGAGGAGCACTGTGGGCCTCCCACTGCACAGCTCACGCCAGCGGCCCTTCCGGGCCATCCATCACACCTCGAGCACCATATCCGTCTGCGGCGGCGGGACGAACCTCCGGCCCGGCGAGATCAGCCTGGCCCATCGGGGAGTCCTTTTCCTCGACGAGTTCACCGAGTTCAGGCGGGACCTGCTCGAATCCCTCCGTCAGCCCCTGGAGGATGGGTTCATCCCCGTGAGCCGGGCCAGCGGTAGCGTGACCTACCCGGCCAGGGTGCTGCTCGTGGCCGCCTGCAACCCTTGCCCCTGCGGTTTCCTGGGCGACCCCCAGGAGCCTTGCCGCTGTTCCCCCCTGGCGGTGGAACGGTACCGCCGCAAGATGTCGGGCCCCATCCTGGACAGGATCGACCTCCACGTCACCGTGCCGAGGCTGACGCCGGACGAACTGGTGCAGTTTGAGGGGCAGGTGGGGGAGAACAGCGCCGATGTGCGCCAAAGGGTCCTCAGGGCCAGGGAGGTCCAGTGGCGGCGGTGGGGCCCCCTGGGTTTCCAGTGCAACGCGGAACTGCCCGAAAGGGCCCTGAGGAGACAGGTCAAGATAGACGCCGAGGGCAGGCGCTTCCTGAAGGACGTGGCCGGGAGGGTCCGCCTTTCCGGCAGGGGCATCAGCAGGGTTCTCAAGGTGGCGAGGACCATCGCCGACCTCGCCGGCGACGAGGGGCTCACTACGGCCCACCTCGCCGAGGCTCTGGCCTTCAGGGAAGGGGGGGACCTCCCCTGGAACCGTTGAAAAAGGGAATGCTCCTGCTGAACGCCACCGGCGGCTTCGACGCAACGGTCCTCGAGGCCGCCGACGATCACGGGGTCTTCTGGGAGGACATCGTCGCCGGCTCCGGCACTGCCCTGAACGCCCTCGGCGTGAAGGGCGCCCCCAGGGAGGCCTTGCTGGGGCTGGTTTCGTCGGGATGGTGCGACCGGGAGGTCGACCGCTGCGAGAAGAAGGGCATCGAGATCATCTTTTTCGGCGAGGCCCGTTACCCTTCCATGCTGAACGACCTCCGCGACCCCCCTCTCGTGCTCTACGCCAGGGGAAAGGGGCTGCCCTCCGGAGAGCCTGTGGCCGTGGTCGGGACCAGGAAGTGCACTTCCTACGGGTCCAGCTGCGCCTACGACCTTGCCTCGATGCTGGCGGGCGCCGAGGTCACCGTCGTAAGCGGGGGCGCGATGGGGATCGACGGTGCCGCCCACAGGGGGAGCATCGACTCCGGGGGAAGGACCGTCGCCGTCATCGGGACCGGGGCGGATATCTTCTACCCGGCCCAGCACGCCTCACTTTTCGGGGAGATCATGGAAGAGGGAGTCCTGCTGGGCGAATTCCCCCTCGGGACACCCCCCAGGCCGTGGCAATTCCCCCGGCGGAACAGGCTCATCGCCGGCCTGTGCTCGAGGTGCGTCGTCGTGGAGGCGCCCCAAAAGAGCGGCGCGGTCCTCACCGCCCGTCTCGCCCTCGAAACGGGGAGGGAGGTGTGGGCCGTGCCGGGGCGGATCACCGACACCGTCTGCCGTGGTTCGAACGCCCTCATATCCGACGGCGCTATGCCCCTGGTGGACCTCGGGGAGTTCGCCGCCCTCGTCTCGGGGAGGCAGGGTGAACTGTTCCCCCCCATACCGCGGCAGGGCCTTCCCGCCGACTCCCCCCTCACGCCCGAGGAGGCCGAAGTGCTTCGCATCCTGGGCGATCACGGTGACATGACGGTTGACAACATAGCGACGGAAGGTAAAATGAGCGCCGCCGCCGTATTGAGGGTCCTTGGGGTGCTATCGGCCTACGGCCTTGCCGTCCCCAGCGGCCCGGGAAGGTGGGGTTCGAGGGCCGCAAGGGGGGCCTTAGGGGCCCCGGGGGAACAGGAGGAGAGATGATGTCCGTAAGATTCATACCCGAAAGCGAAAGCCGCTTCCTCACTGAGGACGCCCTGGCACTGGCCTATCGTGCCTGCGCCGACGCGAGCCTTTCCAGGGAGGTCGTGGAGGAGACCCTGACCGAGGCGGTCCGCCTCGGCCTGATAGGCGACTTTCCCATCAACGCGGGTCTTTTTGAGTCCCTTTTGTATTCGGTCCACGAAAAGACGAAGGCCCCAGGGCCGAAGGAAATGCCGTTGTGCTGAAGGACGAAGGATCCAGGGTGAAAAGGGCGAGGGCGAAAAAGACCGGCACCGCTCCCTCCCGTAAGCCGGTGAAGGCCGGGACGAAGACGGCCAAAAGGGCGCCCCGAGGCGCCCCCGAACCGGGGCGGACCCTGGTCATCGTAGAATCCCCTTCCAAGGCCAGGACTCTCGGCAAGATCCTCGGCAAGGGTTACGACATCCAGTCCAGCGTGGGGCATATCCGCGACCTGCCCAAGAGCCGCCTGGCCATCGATGTGGATAACGGCTTCGAGCCGGAGTACATCCTGGTCAGGGGTAAGGGGGCTGTCGTCCGGAACCTGAAGGAGAGGGCCTCGGTGAGCGGCCGGGTGCTCATCGCCTCCGACCCCGACAGGGAGGGGGAGGCCATAGCGTGGCATCTCTCCGAAACGCTGGGCGTCGACCCCGGCTCTCCCTGCAGGGTGAGGATGTACGAGATCACCCCGAAGGGCGTCAAGGAGGCCTTTGAGCAGGTCTCCACGGTCGATATGAAGAAGGTCGAGGCGCAGCAGGCCCGCCGCGTCCTGGACAGGCTCGTCGGTTACAAGCTGAGCCCCCTGCTGTGGGACAAGATCAAGAGGGGCCTTTCGGCCGGGAGGGTCCAGTCGGCGGCCCTGAAGATGATCTGCGACAGGCAGGGCCTGATCGATTCCTTTGTCCCCCGGGAGTACTGGCAGGTCACGGTGGCCGCGGCGGCCGAAGGAGGACGGGAGTACTCCCTCAGGGTCGACAGGCTCGACGGCAAGTCCCTCGTTAAGGACGGCCGAACGCTGCTGATCAAGGACGAGTCCTCGGCCGCCGTGATAGAGGAGGAGGTCCGCTCCAACGAGGTCAGGGTGGTCTCCTTCACCCAGAAGGAGGGCACCCGCAAGTCATTGCCACCCTTCAAGACGAGCACCCTGCAGCAGGAGGCGTCCCGGAGGCTCTCCTTCGCCCCCCGGAGGACGATGTTTACCGCCCAGGGGCTCTACGAAGGCGTCCCCATCCCGGGCCGCGGGACGACGGGCCTCATCACCTACATGCGGACCGACAGCCTCAGGGTCTCCGCGGAGGCCGCCGGCCAGGCCAGGGAGTATATAAAGACCGCCTTCGGCAAGGGTTACCTGCCCCCCTCGGCCCAGGTGCACGAGGGCAAGGGCCGTTCCCAGGACGCCCACGAAGCCATAAGGCCCACCGACGTCACCCTCACGCCCGACCTGGTCAGGGAGCACCTGACCCCGGACCAGTACAGGCTCTACGACCTGGTCTGGCGCCGCTTCGTCGCGAGTCAGATGAACCCCGCGAGGATAGCCAGGAGCACCGTGGAGGCCGAAAGCGGGAGGGTGGGGATGAGGCAGTCCGGGGCCTGCGTGGTCTTCGATGGCTGGGGGGCGCTCTGCCCCCTGGACATGAAGGACGAGGTCATCGAACCAGCCAGGGAAGGCGAACTTCTGGAAGTGAAGGGGATAACCAGGGAGCAGCGCTTCACGAAACCACCCTCCAGGTTCACCGACGCCGGGCTCATCAAGGCCCTCGAGGAGGAGGGGATAGGGCGCCCCTCGACCTACGCGACCATCGTCCAGACCCTCTACGACAGGAAGTACGTCGTCAGGGACGAGGACAAGCGCCTCGCCCCAACGCCCCTCGGCCGGATAGTGGACGCCTTCCTGGAGGCCCACTTCCCCGGCATCGTGGACCTGGCCTTCACGGCCGGGATGGAGAACGAACTGGACGAGATAGAGGATAACGGCAGGCTGTGGAGGGACGTGGTCCGCGACTTCTGGACGGGTTTCTCCGCCGCCCTGGAAAAGGCGGCGGCGGAGGCCGAGAAGGTGGCTCCCCCTCCCCCTGAACCGATAGGGGAGGACTGCCCTCTCTGCGGCTCGCCGCTGGTGATCAAGTCGGGGCGTTTTGGCGACTTCATTGGCTGTTCCGGCTTCTCCGACCCGGAAAAAAAGTGCCGTTATACCCGCCCCATACTGAAGACGACGGGCGTGGCCTGTCCCAAGTGCGGCGAGGGCGAGGTCGTGAGGAGAAAAGGCAAGAAGGGGAAGCCCTTTTACGGCTGTTCCCGCTACCCCGAGTGCGACTACGTCTCCTTCACCCCGCCCGGTGAGGGGAGAGGGTCGGGCGGCGGCCCGTCGGGGGTCGCTACCGATGATGAAGAAGGCTCCGACCGATAGGACCGGCGAAGGGGTGATGGTGATCGGGGCCGGCCTGGCCGGTTCCGAGGCCGCCTGGCAGCTGGCCCGGAGGGGCATCTCCGTCACCCTCGTCGAAATGCGACCCCTGAAGATGACGCCGGCCCACAAGACCTCCGGCTTCGCGGAACTGGTATGCAGCAACTCCCTGGGGGCCGACGAAACGACCAGCGCCGGGGGCATACTGAAGGCCGAACTGGACCTCCTGGGGAGTCTCATCCTTGACCAAGCCAGGCGGTCCCGGGTCCCCGCTGGAAAGGCTCTGGCCGTGGACCGGCAGGCCTTCTCGAAAGGCGTGACCGGCGCCCTCATCTCGGAGCCCCTGGTCGCCATCGAGAGGGAGGAGCTCCGGGATATACCCGAAGGTCCGGCTATCATCGCGACGGGCCCCCTCACCTCGGAGCCCCTGGCGGGATCACTTTCCCGACTGGTGGGCGAGAAGCTCTTATCCTTCTTCGATGCCGTGGCCCCCGTGGTGACGGCCGAATCGATCGATATGACCAGGGCCTACCGGGGCGGGCGCCGAGGCCTGGGCGACGACTACATAAACTGCCCCATGACGAGGGAGGAGTACGAGGCCTTCCAGGCGGCCCTCGCCTCGGCCGAGAGGGCTCCGAGGCACGACTTCGAAAAGGACGAACGCTACTTCGAGGGGTGCCTCACCGTGGAGGTCATCGCCTCCCGCGGCGTAGACACGCTGCGTTTCGGCCCCATGAGGCCCGTCGGCCTCAGGGACCCCCGCACCGGTGAAGAACCCTGGGCGGTGGTCCAGCTCCGCCAGGAGAACACCGGGGGCACCCTCTTCAACCTCGTCGGTTTCCAGACGGGCCTCCGGTGGCCCGAACAGGAGAGGGTCTTCAGGATGATCCCCGCCCTCTCCCGCGCCGAGTTCATCAGGCTAGGCGTGATGCACCGGAACGTCTTCGTCGACGCGCCGAAGGTCCTCGACCCCTTTCTGAGGCTGAAGAACCGCGACGACCTCTTCCTCGCCGGCCAGGTGACGGGCGTGGAGGGCTACATGGAGAGCACGGCCATGGGCCTAGTGGCGGCCGTCAACGCCGCCGCCCTCGTCCGGGGCCTGGAGTTCCCGGCCTGGCCGAGGGAGACCGCCATCGGTTCCCTGCTGGGGCACCTATCGGACCTCCAACCGCGGTCGTTCCAGCCGATGAACATCAACCTGGGGCTTTTCCCCTCGCTGCCCGAAAGGGCCAGGAAGAGGACCGAACGGTGCCAGAAGCACGCGGAACGATCCCTGGAGGCCTTGAAGAAGTTCATCGATGAATTACCACCTCTTTTGAGATAAATTCCGACCAAACCGATATCTTCTGAAAATTATGGTTAATCCCCGCCAAAGTGGTAAGATAGGCAGTATGCCAAGGGACGCTGTTTCGGCCTCGATCGACCTTTTCCTCGAGGAAATGGGGTCCGGCAGGGGGAGCTCGAGTCACACCACTCTCAACTATGCCGTGGACCTCTCTCAGTTCGCCGACTATCTGGAGGGCCTGGGCATCGGCGATCCTGTGGGCGTGGAGCCCTCCCATGTCAGGGGTTTTATCCGCGACGTGGTGGGTTTCGGTTACGCCCGTTCCTCGGCGGCCAGGAAACTTTCCGCCATCAAGAGCTGGTTCGGTTTCCTCCAGGAACGGGGCATGATAACGTCGAACCCCGCCGCGGGCATCCGGGGGCCGAGGCTCCCGGGAAGGCTCCCGAGGGCCATATCCAGGGAGGACGTGGAGGTCCTGATCGAAAAGGGCCCCGCCGGGCGAGAGGCCTGCAGGGACAAGGCGGCTATGGAACTCATGTACGGCTCCGGCCTCCGGGTCGCCGAGACGGCGGCCCTCCGGTGGGAAGAGGTCGACCTCGAGGAGCGATGGGTCAGGGTCATGGGCAAGGGCGAGAAGGAACGCCTCGTCCCGATGGGCAGGTTCGCCGTCAAGGCCCTGAGGGAGTGGAAGGCATCCTGCCCGGACCCCTCCGGCCCCGTCTTCCCCGGGAGCAGGGGAGGCCATATCACCGTCAGGACCCTTCACAGGGCGGTCCTGAAGGCTGCCTCCGCGGCGGGATTGACCGGGGTGACGCCCCACGTGCTGAGGCACAGCTTCGCCACCCATATGCTCGAGGGAGGGGCCAACCTGAGGGTACTCCAGGAACTGCTGGGGCACGAAAGCCTCGTGACCACCCAGAAGTACCTGAAGGTCACCATAGAACAACTGAGGAAGAGCTATACCATGGCCCACCCCAGGGCTGGAAGCGGTGATGAGGGCGATGAAGGGGACAACGATACTTTGCGTCAGGAGGGGTAACGTGGTGGCCATGGCCGGCGACGGCCAGGTCACGCTGGGAGACCAGGTCATCAAGGAGGGCGCCAAAAAGGTGAGGCGCCTCTACGATGGCCGCGTGCTCACGGGATTCGCCGGCGGCACCGCCGACGCGATGACCCTCCTGGAGCGTTTCGAGAAGAGGCTGGCCGAGCACGGCGGCAACCTCGTCAGGGCGGCGACGGAACTGGTCAAGGACTGGCGCACCGACAGGGTCCTGAGGCGGCTCGAAGCGATGATGCTCGTGGCCGACCGGGGAACGACCCTTCTTCTGAGCGGCGCCGGCGACATCCTGGAGCCCGAGGGCGAAGCCTGCGCCATCGGCTCCGGCGCCGGATACGCCCTGGCGGCGGCGAGGGCGTTCCTGGAATCTTCCGAAGCCCGGGCCGACGAGATCGCCAGGAGGTCCCTGGTCATCGCCTCCAAGATATGCATCTATACCAACGATTCCATCACGCTGGAGGTGCTCGAGGATTGAGGGAAGGCAGAAGCGAGGCTCTCACCCCCAGGGCCATCACGGCCTACCTTGACCGGTACATCGTGGGGCAGCGCGACGCCAAGAGGGCCGTCGCCATAGCCCTGAGGAACAGGATACGCCGCCTGGAACTGCCCGAGGACGTGGCCCGGGAGATAGCCCCCAAGAACATCCTCATGGTCGGTCCCACGGGGGTCGGCAAGACCGAGATAGCCAGGAGGCTCTCTCAGCTGGTGAGCGCCCCCTTCATCAAGGTCGAGGCCACCAAGTACACCGAGGTGGGCTACGTCGGCCGGGACGTGGAATCCATGATCCGGGACCTCGTCGAGAGGTCCGTCCAGATGGTCAAGCAGCGCAAGATCGAGGAGGTCCGCGAGGAGGCCGCCTCGAGGGCCCGGGAGAAGATCCTCGACGTCCTCATCCCCCCGGTGAGGGTCCAGGAGAAGGTCTCTGACTTCATGCACCTCTTCACGGGGCAGCAGACCGCGAAGGAGGAGCGACTTCCCGCCGAGGAAGAGGAGAAAGCCGAGAAGCAGCGGCTTTCCACCAGGGAGAGGCTGGCCCGCATGCTCGACGAGGGCAGGCTCGAGGCGCGGGAGGTCGAGATCGAGGTGAGCGAGAGCCCCCAGTTCGGCATCCCCATCATGGGCGGCCCCGGCATGGAGGAGATGGGTATAAACCTGGGGGAGATGCTCAGCGGCATGATCCCCAAGAAGAAGAAGCGGCGCTCCGTCACGATCGCCGCGGCCAGGGAGATCCTCGAAGCCGAAGAGGCGGAAAAACTGGTCGACCACGAGGCCGCCGCCCAGGAGGGCCTGGCGAAGGTCCAGGAGGAGGGCATCGTCTTCATCGACGAACTGGACAAGGTCGCTTCCGCCGGGAGCGGCCACTCCGGGCCCGACGTGAGCCGTGAGGGCGTCCAGAGGGACCTCCTGTCCATCGTCGAGGGGTGCACGGTCAACACAAGGTATGGACCCGCCAGGACCGACCATATCCTCTTCATCGCGGCCGGCGCGTTCCACAAGCTGAAGCCCTCGGACCTCGTGCCGGAGCTGCAGGGGAGGTTTCCCCTGAGGGTTGAGCTGGGACCCCTGGGTGAGGAGGACCTCGCCAGGATACTGGTCGAGCCCGAGCATAGCCTGGTGGACCAGTACAAGGCTCTTCTTTCGACGGAGGATGTAGCTCTCACCTTTTCGGAAGAAGCCATAAAGGTGATCGCCTCCCTGGCGGCGAAGATGAACCGCGAGACCGAGGATATCGGCGCCAGGAGGCTCCACACGATGATGGAGAATCTTCTCGAGGAGATCCAGTTCGACGCCCCTGACCTTTCGGGCCGGGGTGTGGAGATCGATGAAGGCCTGGTGAGGGAGAGACTCGAGAAACTGGTGGCCGACACCGATGTAAGGAAGTACCTGCTCTAGCGGAGGAGCTTTTTTAAAAGGCTCCCCACGTTACCGGGAGGGATCATCATGACAATGGACACACCGAAAGAACTGATCGAATCGAGGGCCCCGATCGCCAATCCTTCGGCGATGCAAGACCTGCTCGAGAAGACCCGGGCCGTCAACAGGATCCTCCAGAGCCGCAAGGACCCGGGGACACCGGACTACCAGAGGCTAGCCAGGCTCCTCTGCGAACTGTCGGCGGCGAACGTCTACATCATTAACCGGGAGGGCGTCATCCTGGGCTACTCCTGGGTGAGCGAATACAACTGCCCCATCATGTCGGACCTCCTGGAGACGGGTTCCATGCCCGAGAGCTACACTGAAAAGGTCAACCAGTACCACGAGTCGGAGCTCAACCACACCGACCACGGCCTCTGCGCCTACTCCGACGAGCCCTGTACCTACTCGAACAAGCACGTGGTCTACGTCCCGATCCACGGGGCCGGTGAACGGCTGGGTACGCTCATCCTGGCCCGTTTCGGCTACCCCTTCGACAACCGCGACCTCGTGCTGGGGGAGTACCTGGCCACCGTGGTGGGTCTCGAGATCCTGCACGCCAGGGCGAGGACCATCGCCGACAGGGCCCGGGAACGGCTGGTGGTCCAGATGGCCATGAGGGCCCTCTCCTACTCGGAAGTGGAGTCCATCAGGCAGATCATCAGGGAATTGAAGGGCTCCGAAGGGATAGTAGTGGCGAGCCGCGTCGCCGACAGGGTCGGGGTGACGAGGAGCGTCATAGTCAACGCCCTGAGAAAACTGGAGAGCGCCGGCATTATCGAGAGCCGGAGCCTCGGCATGAAGGGGACCTTCATCAAGGTCCTGAGCCCCCTCTTCCTCGAAGACCTCGGGGTGACGGAACAGTAGTTGAATAGTCCCCGTCACTGCCCATGCCGCAGGTTGCGTATCGCGGCGCACGAAATGATATACTTGACAATGCGGACCGGGCCTGACGGGGCCGGTGTATTCATAGATCATTTTTCAAATATTACGGAGGGGAATACCGGTTGATGACCCATGAGAAAGGCTCCCAGATGACGGAGGTCAAGGTCGGGGATATCGTCACGGGTACAGTGGAACAGATCCTGCCATACGGGGCCTTTGTCAGGCTTTCGACGGGGCAGAAGGCGATGATCCATATCTCGGAACTGGCCCACGAGTACGTCAAGAAGGTGGAGGACATCCTGCGGGTCCAGCAGGAGGTAAGGGCCAAGGTCTTGAAGATCGACGAAAGGGGCCGGATCGATCTCTCCCTGAAGCAACTCCAGGCCCGGCCCGAGCGCCCGAGGCAGCAGAGGGGCGCCCCGTCGGCTGGAGGGGATGATTTCGAGAAGAAACTGGCCTCATTCCTGAAGGCGAGCGATCAGAAATTATCCGATCTGAACAAGAAGAGCAAGGAAGGATCCGGGGGGAAACCGCGGGGGAAAAAATAGGGCGGTGGCCGAAAGCGCCTGTCACAGGGGGCATGTTGCCCCCTGTTTTTTTTGAGCCCCCCCTCCCCGGCGATATTGATGTTGTGAAGAGACAGGCCGGTTCCAGGCGTTTCGACGCGAGCCTGGTGCGGGGCGTTTCGAGAAGATGCAGGTACGGCTTTCCCCAGGTGACCCTCTGCGACCCTCTAAAAAAGGGCCGGCCCTTCCCGACGGTCTTCTGGCTGACCTGCCCTCACCTCTCTCTAAGGGCCGATGAACTGGAGTCCGCCGGAGAGGTGAGATCCCTGGGCCGCCACATAGAGAGTGAGAATTCCGAGGGTTGGAGGGTTTTCAACCTGGAATACCTGCTTTTCAGGGTTTTCCTCCTCGGGCCGGAGAGGACCAGGAATATAATGAGGGAGGACCCCTCAGCCTGGAACTCCTTCGCCGCCACGGGAGTGGGGGGTATAAGGGCGGGAGGGGGCGTCTCGATGAAATGCCTCCACCTCCAGGCGGCCTCCATGATCGGGTTCGGGTGGCACCCCGGCGAGGGCCGGCTCCAAGAGATGCTGGGTGAGGTCGAATGCGGCGACCCTTCGGCCTGGCCCTGTGGGGCGCCATGAGGTTCGGCGCTATCGACCTGGGTTCCAACTCGGTCCGGTGCCTGGCGGTCAGGGCTCGCGGAGAGGTGCTCGAGTACATCGACTCGGGGGCCTGGATAACGAGGCTGGCCGAGGGCATCGGCGGAGGGGTCGTCTCGGTCGGTGACAAGCCCCTGGCGAGGACCCTCGATGCCGTCGGCGAGGCGCTGCTGCTCCTGGGCAGTGCGGGCGTTCCTCTGGGTCACGTCGCCTTTCGCGCCACCGAGAGCTTGAGGAGCGCGACGAACAGGGACGAAATAATCCGCGCCATGGAGGAGCTGACGGGGCTCCGCCTGGAGGTGCTGGACCCCGCCGAGGAGGCCCGGCTCGGGTGGGAAGGGGCGTCGCTGGGGGTCCCCGGGGCGGGGATGGTCTTCGACCTCGGCGGCGGCAGTCTGGATGGGGGGACCGCCGATCGGACCTTTTCCTTTCCCTTGGGCGCCGTCAGGATGACCGCTCTTTTCGGCGAGGACCCAGGAGCGGTGATGGAAGAAACGGTCCGCGCCGTCGGGAACAGCCTGGAAGGTCCTCCGGGAAGACTTGTCGGGGTGGGGGGGACCTCCTCATCGGCGGTGATGATGCTGGAAGGGGTCCCCGTGACGGAATACACCCCCGCGCGGCTCCACGGGCGGACCGTGAAAAGCGAAGAACTTAAGAGGCTGACCGCCAGGATCCTGGCGACAGATCCCGAGGACCGGTCGTCCATCACCGGCCTCGAGAAGGGGAGGGCCGACATCATCGTGGCGGGACTTTCGGTGATCAGGGCCTTCCTCGGGCTCGCCGGGGCCCTGGAGTACACCCATAGCGAGACGGACCTTTTATGGGCGCTTTGCCGGGAGGCGGCGGCCGAGAAGGGCTTTGACGTTTCATCGGCGATGATGCCGCGAGGGACCGGGAGGTAGATCTTCATGTGGCACGGACGGTTCAGGGAGGATACGGCGGAGATGGTCCAGCACTTTTCCCAGTCGCTGGACCTGGATTGGCGGCTCGCGCCCTACGATGTCTACGGGAGCATCGCCCACGTGAGGATGCTCGAACACGTGGGGTTGCTCGAACAGCGCGAGGCCGCGGTGCTAGAGGACGGGCTTAGGGAGGTGCTCCGTGAGATCCAGGAGGGCAGCCTCCAGCCGCTCGAATCGATGGAAGACGTCCACATGAACATCGAGGCGAGGCTCACTGAACTGATCGGACCCCTGGGGGCGAAACTGCACTCCGGGCGTAGCCGTAACGATCAGTCCGCCACCTCCGTCAGGCTCTACCTGAGAAAGGAGATGTACTCCGTCGGCGACGCCCTTATAACGCTGATGGACGCCCTGCTCGACAGGGCCACGGCCCACAGGCACATCATCGTGCCGGGCTACACCCACCTCCAACAGGCCCAGCCGATCAGCATGGGGCATTACTGGCTGGCCCACTTCTGGGCCCTTGCCAGGGACTTCCGCAGGGTGCTCTTCGCCCTGGAATCGGTCAACGAATGCCCCCTCGGGAGCGGCGCCCTGGCTGGCTCCACCCTTCCCCTGGACCGCGGGTTCACCACGGTCACGCTGGGCTTCGACAGGACCAGCGACAACAGCATAGACTCGGTGGCGCACAGGGATCACCTCCTGGACTGCCAGTACGCCATGACGGTCCTGATGGTCCACGCGAGCAGGATGGCCGAGGATCTGGTGATCTACAACAGCCGCGAATTCGGGTGGGTCGTCCTTCCCGACGCCTTCTGCACCGGTTCCAGCATGATGCCCCAGAAGAAGAACCCCGATGTCCTTGAATTGGTGAGAGGTCGCACGGGGCGGGTCATAGGCGACTTGGTGGACCTCCTCACCATCATCAAGGGGCTCCCCCTGGCCTACAACAGGGACATGCAGGAGGACAAGCGGGCCCTCTGGTCGTCGGCCCAGATCATCAAGGATGTCCTCGACGTTCTCCCCCAGCTCATCGCCCGCGTCGAGATCGACGCGGATAGGGCCGCGGAGGCCTTTTCGGACGGCTTCACCCTGGCGACGGACGTGGCCGAGTACCTGGTCATGAAGGGGGTCCCCTTCAGGACCGCTCACGAACAGGTGGGTGAAGCGGTCCGGTGGTGCCTCGACAGGAAGAGGACCCTCCTGAGCCTGACACGGGAGGAGTGGAAGGAACTCATCCCCTCCAGCGATGACGACCTGATGCCGATCCTGAACATCGAGAGTTCCGTATCCAGGAGGAATACCCAGGGAGGGACATCCTTCAAGCAGGTAGCCCTACAGATAGAGCGGGGGCTTGAGACGCTCGAGGTATTCCGTAAAAAACTCGCCGCCTACCCGGCGCGGTTTGCGCTTTAACTACCGTGAATCGTGAATCGTGAATCGGAAATCGTGAATCGTGGAGCCAAGGCCGAGGCGAAAGCGAAAAGCGTTAACCGGTGAGGGTGAACGGTATCTCACGGTTCACGGTGTCCCAGCGTCCTTGACACGGCTACATGGGCACTGTATAGTTTTTCAGCGCTAGATATGGGCCGTTAGCTCAGTTGGCAGAGCACCGGACTTTTAATCCGGGTGTCACAGGTTCGATCCCTGTACGGCCCACCACGTCAGGTTTCGCGGTCCCATCGTCTAGTGGCCTAGGACACAGCCCTTTCAAGGCTGCGGCACGGGTTCGAATCCCGTTGGGACCGCCAAAAAAATGCCGGCGTAGCTCAGTTGGCAGAGCAGCGCACTCGTAATGCGCAGGTCGGCGGTTCAAGTCCGCCCGCCGGCTCCAAGGCTCATCGAGGCCACCCCCGCGGGTGGCTTTTTTCGTAAACGACAAAGACCGGAGGTACCCGATGGAAACGCGAAAACGGAAGATCTTGCTTGTAAGGCATGGAGAGACAGAATGGAACAGCGCCTTCCGCTTCCAGGGCAGGACCGATGTTCCCCTGAGTGAGAGAGGGCTGGCCCAGGCCGGCCTCCTGGCCCGACGGCTGGCCAGGGTCCCCCTGGACAAGGTTTATACAAGCCCCCTCTTGAGGGCCCACCAGACCACCTCCGCCATCGTTCGCCTGAACGAGGGCGTGGAGGAAGCGACGGCCGTTGACGACCTTTCGGAGATGTCCTTCGGTCAGTGGGAAGGTCTCAGATTAGGCGAGATACGGGAACGGTACCCCGACCTCTTCTCCGCCTGGAGCAAGGACCCCTCCTCCACGACCCCACCCGGAGGGGAATCCTTCCCCAACCTCATCGTAAGGGTCGACCGGGTGTTGAGTGAGATCCTTTCCGAGGAAGGGGACAACCTCCTCTTGGTCTGCCACGGGGGGACGATCCGCGCCTTCTTGTCCTCATTGATGGGTATCCCCCCCGTGTCGGCCTGGAGGTTTCGGACGGACAACTGCTCTATCACAGCCGTCGACCTGGCGCCCGACAGGATCACGCTCCGCTACGTGAATGATACCCTTCACACCCGCGTAACCCCGGAACTTGCCGGCAGCCTCCCGTTGCTGTAGTGGTCAAACGCCTCCCTGTCGTGGTATAAAGGGTCCAGCAGAACCGGGGAGGTCCTCAATATGAACGACAAAGGCCAGGATCATCCGGAAAAGGAACCCCTGTCCCGGGAAGAAGAGGCCCGGCTGTGGATCCTTTGCGGCGAGGGTGATGAAGAGGCCCGCGAGAGGCTCATCCTTTCCTATCGCCCCCTGGTCTTCTGGATCGCCCGCAAATACCGCGTCGCCCCCCAACGCTACCAGGACCTCATCCAGGAGGGCATGTTGGCCCTGATAAAGGCCGTTGACCGCTTCGAACCCGACAGGAACATCCGTTTCGTCACCTACGGCTTCTACAGGATAAAGGGCCAGATGACCAACTTCCTCCAGCGCGTCGAGGCAAAAGCCCCCTCCCCGGTCGACGACGCCGAGGTCCAGGTACCCGACCCCTTTGACGCGGACTCACTGGACTGGAAGATCTGCCTCGCCGACGGCATCGAGGCACTCACCGGGCGCGAGGGTGACATCGTCAGGGCCCTTGTCCTCGAGGGGTTCAAGGCCAGGGATTACGCCGAAAGCGCCGGGATGGACGTCAGCAACGTCTACAGGATCCAGCGCCGTGCTTTGGCGAAGCTCAAGGCCTGGCTCGAACTGGGGGATGCCACGGACCGACCGTGATACTGGGATAATAGAAGGAGCATAGTCCCTTTTCGGGGCAAGATCCCTTTTCGGGGCATAGTCCCTTTTCGGGGCAAGGTCCCTTTTCGGGGCGACGGCTAATACTCCTGTTGGAGGCCGGTCAGGAAATGGAGAAGAACCTCAAGCGGGTACAACGCTGGATTGAAAGATGCATCGCCGCGTGCCGGAGCGAAAGGTGGGACTCGGCCCTCGCGGAAGTGGAGTGTGCCAGGGCTGAACTCGAGTCTGCCAGCGACGAGATATGGCAGAGGGCATCGGGGGCGGGGGAACCCAGCCGCGCGGGGCGCTTCGTTGGGCTCTCCTTCCTTTCCATCGCCATGGCTTTCCTGGTCATCATGGTGGCGGCCATACCGATATCCACGGGAGGGTATGCCCCCGTGGGGGTCGCCGACACCAGGCAGTTGCGCCTTGAGTGGGTCACCGTCGATGAGCAGAGCGTCCTCTCGGCCTTGAGGACCAGCCTGAGCGAAATGAACCTGGCCAGGGAGACCCTGAACCAGGACTACCCCGTCGAGGCGGCGCCCGCGGCACCCTTGCCGGTGTCTCAACTCTCTGGTGCCGCTCCCCGGATCGCTCGGGAAGAGCAGGTTGCGCCCGCCGGGACCCTCGACGAGATCCTGACCCTCATCGAGATAGGGCAGAGAGCCCTGAGAGGTGAAGGAATAATTATCCAAAGTCCCGAGTAATAGTTTATAATCCCAAGGTATGAGACATCCGGGGGGAGTACCCGGGTGACCCCGGCTCGCCGGGTGCTTCCAGTCCAGGGAAAGGGGTGCTGTTCGATTGAAACGGGTATGGTCCGCGGCTTTTGCCGTCGCTTTTCTCCTTTTGGCGGCCGGCGCTGCCTCTTCGGCCGTTCAGCCGGTGGTCGTCGGCGTCGATGTTACCGGGAACCAGGAAGTAATATCCGAACATATCCTTGGGGTCATCGGAACCAAGGCCGGGGACCAGTTCAACCCCGAACAGGTCCAGCAGGACATTGACGCGATATACGGTCTCGGCTTCTTTTCCTTCGTCGACGTCAATGTGGTCGAGCAGTTCGGCGGCGTTTTCGTGGAGTTCAAGGTCCAGGAGAACCCGATCGTCCGGGATATCAACTTCACCGGCAACACGGTCTTCACCGCCGACCAGCTGATGGAGGTCGTCTTCACCCGCCCCGGAGCTGTCTTTAACAGGGTCTTCTTCAGGCATGACCTCCAGAGGATTGGCGAGAAGTACGAAAAGGCCGGCTATGTTTTCGTCCAGGTCCAGGATGTGGGCATCCATGACGGGGTCATTGACGTGCGGATCCTGGAACCCAAGGTGGGTGAGGTGGTCATCCAGGGCAACAAGAAGACCAAGGCCCACGTGATAGAAAGGGAATTCAACCTCAAGACGGGGGACCTCTTCAATGCCAACATCCTCCGCCACTCCATCAAAAAGATCAACCAGCTCGGCTTCCTCGAGGATGTCAGGGTGGGATTTGAGCCCACGCCGGATCCCGAGGTCGTCAACATCGTCCTCACCGTCGAGGAAGGAAAATCTTCCAGGATCTCCCTGACCGTGGGACACGGTTCCGAGTCGGGGTGGTCAGGGGGGGCGGCCTGGGAGGAGCTCAACTACCGCGGCCTCGGCCACGTCGTCGGGATAGGTTTTGAAATGGGTGACCGGCAACAATACTGGCTCCAGTACCGGGCACCCTACATGGACGAGTATACCTACGCCTGGGAAGCGGGGCTATACAGTTACGAATGGGTGGACCTCGTAGATTACGACTCAATCGATAACACCCTCAATGTCACCTACGACCAGGACAAACGGGGTGTTTATGCGGGGATCGGAAAGAAGTTCCGGCACAACCCGACCCTGAGCTGGTTCCTGAGGGCCGATTACCACGAGGTTGAGATCTACAACGTTCGCAAGGAACCCGGCAGGGATTTCCCTCCCAAGAAGGGACTTTCCGGGACAAATTATTCCGTCACGGGCACCCTGACGAGGAACCTGCTCGACCCCTACCTCAGTTACCCCAAGGGGCAGGTCCAGAGCCTGAGTGTGGAGTACGGCATGTTCGAGTCGGCCGACCCCGGAATAGAGGACATGAACTATACCAAGTACTGGCTGGAGTGGAGGTACTACCTGCCCCTTCATGCCTTCTTCCAGGATCTTCTGGACCGGGAGATCGGCACCGAGGATAACCCCGTCATATTCGCCTCCAGGATCAGGGTAGGCTACTCCTCGGGGGATCTGCCTTACTCAGAGCAATTCTTCGTGGGTGGAGCGAGGACGCTCAGGGGTTACCGGGATGATTATTTCAAGGGGGGCGAGATGGCCTTGGCCAACTTCGAACTCCGTGTCCCGATCCAGGAAGCTTTTTCCATCGTGGCTTTCTATGATATCGGGATGGCCAGCGACGAATCGGCCTTCTCGAACCTTGAAAGCGGTTACGGTTTCGGTGTCAGGGTTCGGACCCCGATGGGTAACCTCAGGGTCGATTTCGCTGAGGGAGAGTACGAAAGCAGGACCCACTTCAGTTTCGGAGAAATGTTCTAACCAAGGAGAGGTCGCCTTGTGAGAATCCGACAGCACCTCTGCAGGGCCGCGGCCGGATTCTTCGCCGTGGCCCTGCTTTTAACGGCACCAGCCGGCGCGTCCGTGCGAGTGACAGGGGTCCCGGAATGGATCGGTCCTACCATCTCCAGACCCCTTGAGGCCGTGTGGGAGGAGGTCCTCCTGTCCAGGGACCCCGCCTCGGGGCTGAAAACCCTCCGCATCGTGGCGGAAAGGATCTTTCCCGGCATCACGATCGAAGACATCACCCTCTCGGGTGAGGAACTGCGGGTGGACCTTTCCCTCGGGGTTCCGCCACCGGGGGGTTGGAGGGTCAGCGTAAACTCCCCAGGGCTGGTCCCGGAACTGGATGCCCTTTTCCAACAGGACCTGGGGGACGTAGCCGCCAGGCTTGAGAAGATGATCGCCCCCCTCCCCGTGGGATCACTATCCTGGGCGGGGCAGTCCTTCCAGCGTGAAGCGCTGGAGATGCTCACCGAGGCCGTCCCCGGATGGAATCCCTCGATACTCTTCGTCCAGGGCAAGGAGGGCGGCATCGAAGCCCACATCAGTTTCAGCGCCTTCCCGCCGGTGATCATCGCCTATTCGCCCAGGATAAGTTCAAGGACCCTCCCAAGGATCCTTCAGACAGAGATTACCGACAACGCCCTGGAGTCCCTCGCCCCCTTCATCGGCCTCCCCGGCGAGTGGTTTGAACGGCACAAAGCCGCCATCGAGGCGATGGTGGCCGGTAACCTTGAGACTAAGTGGGCGGCCCGGGAGGTCAGGGGCGAGGTCACAGTCGACATCACCCCCGAGAGGATAGCCCCAGTCGACATAAGGGTGGAGAGCGACCGGTACACCCTCCAGGCCTGGGCCGCGGTCAGCCTGGGCTCCGACGAGAGACACCCCGAGATAGGAGTCCACCTCGGAAGGATGGTCTCACCCGCCCAGGGCTGGAACCTGGAGCTCTACGGGGAATGGGTGGCCGGGACCAACGACCTTCATGTTGAGAGCCGGTGGGGTGTGAGGTGGCCGGCCTGGCCCGATATCTGGCTGGGTGCCGAGGTGGCGTACCCCGGGGAGGATATCTGGTTCAGGGTTTGGTTCGAAGAGCTCCTGCCCAGGGTCTACCTCTGGGGGAGGCTGAACGATGACGGCGACGCCGTGGCCGGGATCGGGTGGCGCTTCGGCGGTTACCTGGCCTGGGAACTCTTTTATGACAGCCGTGACGGGGACAGGATCTGCGTCAGGCTCGTCGGGAATCTTTAACGCCGCCGCGGATAAAAAAGGAGAAACGCCATGGACTTAAGCAAGGAGATCACCATCGCCGAACTGGCGGAGATCCTGGGCGGCCGCCCCTTCGGAGACGCCCGGCGACCGGTGAGGGGTGTCCAGGGGCCCAACGGAAAGGATCCCTCCAGGGTCATCGTCTCCAGGGAGACGCGTGAAGCATTGTCGCCTTCGGGCGAAATCGCCATCGTCGTCCCCCTGGGTGGCGCACCGAACGGCCGGACCGGGGTGGAGGTCCCCGACGTGGAAAAGGCCTTTGCCAAGGTACTGGAACTATTCTCACCCCCAAGGACCTCCATGGCGGGCGTGCACGAGTCGTCCGTCATTGCTTCCGACGCGGCCCTTTCTCCCTCAGCTTTCGTAGGACCCCTTTGCCTTATAGGTGCGGGCTGCGTTATCGGCGATGAGGTGGTGCTGGAAGCCCAGGTTCATCTGGGCTCAGATGTATCCATCGGCGCGAGGACCCGCATCGAGGCCGGGGTTGTCCTGAAGGACGGGACGATCGTGGGGGAAGACTGTCTCATCCACTCCGGGGCGGTGATAGGCTGCGACGGCTTCGGTTTTATCCCCGATCTCGAAGGGGGTCACGTGAAGATCCCCCAACTGGGGCGCGTCAGGATAGGCGACAGGGTCGAGGTCGGGGCCTGCGTCACCATCGACAGGGCGACCCTCGATGAGACGGTGATCGGCGACGGGACCGTCATAGACGACCACGTCCATATCGGGCACAATGCCAGGATCGGGAAAAACTGCATTCTCGTCGCGATGACGGGCATCGCCGGCAGCGCCGTCCTCGAGGACGGCGTCGTGATGGCCGCTCGGAGCGGGGTCTCCGACCATGTCACCATCGGTGAGAGGGCCCAGGTTGCAGCCGATGGGGGCGCTACCAAGGACGTCCCTCCCGGCGCCACCGTTTCGGGGTTTCCCGCCAGGGACCACCGCGAGCAGATGAAGATCCAGGCGCTGACGGCGAGGCTGCCCGAGATGCGCGAGGAGATCAGGAAGTTGAAGAGGGAAGTCGAAGAACTGAAGGAGAAAAGCGGCCGATGAACGGGGTCTTCGGTTTAAAGGGCGAAGCCGCCTTCAAGGGAGTGGGGATCCATTCAGGGGCACCCTCGGAGGTCCTGGTGGCACCCTTCGAGAGGCCGGGATTGTTCTTCTCCCTCGGGGGCGGTGTTTACCCGGTCGAGTCGGCGTCGGCCGACGGCACGGCGAGGGGTACAACACTGACCTTTCCCGACGGGTCCAGGGTGATGACGGTGGAGCACCTTCTCGCCGCCCTGGCGGGCCTCGGGGTCTGGAGCGCCCTGTTGACCGTGTCCGGGCCGGAGATCCCCGCCATGGACGGGAGCGCCGGGGCCTTCGCCGAAGCCCTCATCCCCCTCCGTGAGCCAGGGCTGGAAGTCACCCCCATCGCCGTGGCCAGGGAGGTCGTCTTTGGTGATCCCCGGGGGGGCTACATAGGCGTGATCCCTTCCGAAAGGTTTGAGATCGCCTGCTCCATCAGTTACGATCCTTCGGCCATCGGCACCCAGCTCTACGAGGGGAGCGTCAGCGGCGACGTTTTTGCCGAGCAGATCGCCCCCGCCAGGACCTTCGTCCTGGCGTCGGAGATCGAGGGCATCAGGGAGCGTGGGCTCGGCCTCGGCGGCTCGGCCGATAATGTCCTCGTGATCGGCGATTGTGACCCTACCTCATCTTTGAAATACCGGGTGCCTTCGGAGCCGGTCCGGCACAAGGTACTGGACCTCATCGGGGACCTTGCCACCCTGGGGAGGCCCCTTAAGGGGAGGGTCATCGCTCACAGGGCGGGCCACCGGATGCACCTTGAACTGGTCCGACGGATACGCAGGAGCCTGCTTTTACACTGAACGGGAAAGGAGAACGACCATGCTCGACATCCATAGGATCTTTGAGGCCCTGCCTCACCGGTACCCCTTCCTCCTCGTCGACAGGATAACCGAGATGAGCGAGGACAGGGTCGTGGGGTACAAGAACGTCACCATCAACGAACCCTTCTTCCAGGGCCATTTCCCCTCGGAGCCCGTCATGCCCGGCGTCCTGATCCTCGAGGCCATGGGCCAGGTGGGGGGGATGCTCATCGCCCTTCGCCCTGAACTGAAGGGTTCCGTGCTGTACTTGACCTCCATTGAGAAGGCCCGGTTCAGGAGGCCCGTTGTTCCGGGTGACCGGCTCGTCACCGAGGCCTCGATAGAGAAGATCCGGGGCCGTGTCGGGAAGGTTCGGGCCGTGGCCAGGGTGGAAGACAGTATTGCCGCTGAGGCTGTCCTCGGTTTCATCATCGCCTCGAAACTCACGGGGGAAGAGGCCGGATGAGCGTTTTCGTCCACCCCACGTCGGAGGTCTCCAGGGAGGCCAGGATCGCACCTGGAGTCTGGATAGGTCCCTTTTGCGTCATAGGCGCCGATGTGGAGATCGGCGAGGGGACGAGGCTCGAGGGTTACGTCAGGATCCTGGAGCATGTCACGGTGGGCAAAAAGTGCAGGGTCTTCGAGAACGTCGTCCTCGGCGGTGAACCCCAGGATTTCGCCTTCAAGGGCGAACGATCTTTCGTCAGGATCGGCGACGGGGTGGTCCTCCGGGAGAACGTGACGGTCCACAGGGGAAGCGGTGAGGACACGGTCACCACTGTCGGCGACGGCACCTGGATGATGGTCGGGTCCCACGCCGGCCACAACTCTTCTATAGGGAAGGGGTGCGTCCTGGCGAACGGCGTAGGCCTCTCGGGGTATTCCAGCGTGGGCGACGGCAGCGTCCTGGGGGGGATGTCCGGCCTCCATCAGTTCACCAGGGTGGGGAGCCTCTGCATGGTCGGGGCCCTTACGAAGGTGGTGAAGGACGTGCCTCCCTTCACCCTGGTCGATGGTCACCCGGCCAGGATCTACGGCCTGAACGTCGTGGGCCTCCGGAGGAAGGGGTTCTCCCAGGAGGACCGTCTCCAGGTCAAGAGGGCCTACCACGAGCTCTTCTCTTCCTCCTCCATCGATAGGGAAGCCCTGGCCAGGCTGGAACAGGACGTTCCCGGGGACCATGTCAGGGAGATCCTCGACTTCATCCGCTCCTCCAAGCGGGGCCTCACGTCCTGGGGCGGCAAGGGTGACCACGATGATTAAGCTCTTCGTCATGGACGTAGACGGGACCATGACCGACGGAGCGGTATTCCTCGACGGCGACGGCGGGGAGTTCAAGCGCTTCGACGTCAGGGACGGCCTCGGCGTGGCCAGGCTCACGGCTTCCGGGGTCAGGGCCGCGATCATCAGCGGACGGCATTCGGCCGTCACCGAAAGGCGGGCGAAGGAGCTGGGGATAGGGATCGTGGTCCAGGGCGTCAAGGATAAACTCTCGGAACTGACGAGGCTGGTTGCGGAGATGGGCCTTTCCCCCGAAGAGATTGCCTATATAGGCGATGACGTGAACGACCGGGAATGCATAGCCTGGGCGGGCAGGGGTTTCGCCCCTTCCGACGCCCGCCCCGAGGCGAGAGAGGCCGCCGATGTCGTCACCGAGGCCCCTGGAGGTTACGGCGCCGTTAGGGATGCCGTGGAGGACATTCTGTCCTTCAACGAAAAGGCGGATAAATGATCAGGTCTAAAAGGAAAGGGAATTCCGTAAGCATCCTGGACAGGTTCATCGTCACCCAGATGGGCAACTCCTTCATTTTCGGGGTGCTGGTCTTTTCGGTGCTGCTCGTGGCGGGGGACCTGCTGTTCCAGATCGCCAACCTCATGATAGACAAGGGGGTGTCCCTCGGGGTAGTGGCCCGCCTTTTCATCTACAAGCTGCCCGAAGTGGTGGTGATGACCCTCCCCATGGCTTCGCTCCTGTCGGCGCTTTTGACCTTCGGCCGGCTCTCCTCGCAGAGCGAGATCGTCGCCCTGCGTGCGGCGGGGATCTCCTTCCGCAGGATTGTCAGGCCGGTCCTGGCGGCCTCGGTGCTGGTCTCCCTGGGCGCCATCCTCCTCAACGAGACGATCGTGCCCTTGAGCAACAGGGCCGCCGACAACATAATGCGGTACGAGATAGCCCGGGAACGGCCGACCCTTCTGAGGGAGAAGGTCTTCCTGAGGGACGAGGGCGGCGGTGAACTGCGGCGGATCATTTACATCTCACGCCTGCGGCAGAACCTGGGGACCATGGAGGACATCGTAGTTCAGGAGTTCGAGGATGGCACGATGAGCCGTATCATCACCGCTTCCAGGGGTACCTGGAGGGGCGGGGAGTGGTGGCTCGAGGACGGCAAGACCTTCGAAGTGCTGAAGGACCGGACCGTCAAGCTCCTCTTCGCCTTCGCCCGGCAGAAGCTTCCCCTGGACCTTGCGCCTGCTGAGGTCGCCCAGACATCTCAGAGGCCGGCCGAGATGAGCGCCTACCAGCTTTGGAGGCATATCAGCGTCATGAATAAGCAGGGGGCCAACCTCGCCCCCCTGAAGGTGCTCTTCCACCTGAAACTGGCCGTGCCCTGGGCCTGCGTCATCCTGGCGATTCTCGGTGCGTCGCTGGGCGTGGGGCACCACCGATCCGGCGCCGGCGTCGGGCTGGCCCTGAGCGTCCTGATAGTGTTCGCCTACTACGTGCTCATGTCCTTCTCCCGCTCCTTCGGCGAGGCCGGCTACCTCCCCCCCATCATCGCGGCCTGGGCGCCGAACCTGGTCTTCCTCATCATCGCCGGGTACTTGGTGAGGATCGCCGACAGATAGGCGGTGAGTTCTTTGGAAGAAACGATCGGGTTGTTCGCCGGCGAAGGCGACCTTTCCGTCGAGATCGCCCGTCGACTCTCCGAGAAGGGGAGCCCTCCCCTGGTATTCTCCTTCAGGAAGGACACTTCGCCCCTGGATAAGTGGGCCCTGGCGGTGGCGAGGGTCCAAAGGCCCGCCGCCGGCGAACTTCTCGAGGGGCTTCGGGCCAGGGGAGTCAAAAAACTTGTTTTTGCCGGGTTCGTCCCCAAGGGGCTGATCTACCGGCCCGACCTGCTGGACGACGACCTCCGCCGCATCCTCTCATCCCTCACCTCCAGGGACGATCACTCCCTGCTGGGTGCGGTCGTGTCCTTTTTCGAATCCCGGGGCATCACGGTCTTGCCCTATCGTGATATCATCCCGGAACTGCTCGCCCCCAAGGGGGTCATTGCCGGCAGGCGGCCTCTCCCCAGCGAGGAGGAGGACATCCTCTACGGTCTGCGGATAGCAGGCGCTCTGGTGCCTTTGTCCTTCGGCCAGACGGTGGTGGTCAGCGGGAGGTCCGTCGTCGCCGTCGAGGCCATGGAGGGCACCGATGAGACTATTCAGAGGGCCGGGTACATTTCCGGGGGCGGCGTGGTGGTGAAACTGATGCGCCCCGACCAGGATGAAAGGTATGACGTCCCCGTCGTCGGGCCCGGGACGCTGGCGAAGATGCATGAGGCGGGCCTGCGCTGCCTGGCCGTCGAGGCGGGACGCACCATCGTGCTGGGAGGAGAACGTTTCAGAGAGAGGGCCGAGGTATGGGAGATCGCTGTGACCGGCGTGGTCCCGGTTCCCTCTTCGTAAGCTGCGGCGAGGCTTCGGGGGACCAGTACTCGAAGATCCTCATCGAAGCCCTCCGGTCCGCGGGGTTCCAGGGGGTTATCTGGGGGATGCTGGGTCCCATGGGAGCCTCCGCCGGGGGGGAGGCGGCCTGGGATAGCGGTGCCCTTTCCCTGATGGGTGTGTCGGAGGTCCTGGGGGCCGTCCCTCGCCTGGTAAGGTTAAAAGGGGAGATCTGCGCCGAGGTCCTGAAACGGTCCCCCGCGGGGGTCGTCGTCATCGACAGCCCCGACTTCCACCTCCCTCTTCTAAAGGCCCTGAAGAAAAAGGGATACCGGGGAAAGGTCTTTTACATCGCCCCGCCGGCCGTCTGGGCCTGGCGTTCGGGTAGAGTCTCCCTCCTGGCGGAGTTGTGCGACCTGTGTTTCCCCCTTTTCGATTTCGAGCGCATTTTTCTCGAGGGCCATGGCGTGCCTTGCCGCTGGTTCGGACACCCCCTTTCGGGCATCTTGAGGGGCACGGCACCGGCCGACGTGGGGTCCTCGAAGGAAAAGACCGTGGCCTTGCTCCCGGGGAGCAGGAAGAGCGAGGTCTCGAACCTGCTTCCCGTACTACTGGAGACCGCCGAAGGGCTTGCCGGAAGGGGTTACCGCCCGGTTTTCTCCTCCGCCCCTGGGCTTCGAGTCGAGACGGCGGCGATGATCAGGGACCGATGTCGGCAGTGGGACGTCTACGACGGACCCGGGACGGCCCTGATGGCCGCTTCGGGGCTCGTGATAGGCTCCAGCGGCACGGCGGCCGTGGAAGCCCTGATACTGGGCAGGTACATGATCGTGCTCTACCGGGCTTCCTTCAGTTCCTGGCTGGCCTACAAGGCCTTCGTCAGGACGAGGTGGGTATCCATCCCCAACATCCTGGCGGGTGGTGACCTTTACCCGGAACTCCTCCAGTTCCAGGCCACCCCGGGGAGGGTCCTCAGGCATTTCGACGATTACGTCGGCGACCCGACCCTCAGGAGAAAGATCGATGGGATGATGATGACCGCGGCCCGATCCCTCGACGGAGGCGATGCCCCCCGGGGTTGGGCGGATTCCATCCTGGAGGCCCTCCCGTCGTGAAGAGGGTCCTGCTCCTGGCCAACGGCCCGGGAGAGCTTTGGTGCTGGGCGAGGCCGATGATACCCGCCCTGGGTGAGCGCGGTTTCAATGTCTCCTTGAGGCTCCTCCCCTGCCAGTACGCCTCGGGCAATGAAAAGGACATAGCGAACAACCTGGTCGGCGGTGGGGTCGACCCGCCGATGTCCGTATTCGCCGCCCTCGCCGGAAAAAAGGGCATCGGCTACGACGCGATCCTGCAGTTGGGCGGCGACCTGCTTTTCGGCCTGGCCTTCTCCGCCAGGAACAGGGCCCCTCTTTTCTGCTACACCTACGGCCCTAAACCATTGCTCAAGCGGTGCGACGGGGTCTTTTCGGCTTTCGAGGGGACGTGCCAATTCGGGGGGGCCGTCCGTGATAAGCTATTGATCGTCGGCGACCTCGGCGCCGATGCCCTGGCGATGGACAGCGGCGAATTCCGGTGGACGACGGGCAGAAGCCCGAGGATCGTCCTCTTCCCGGGGAGCCGCAGGGTGATCCGTTCCGCGGCTTTGCCCTTCATCAGGGATTTGGCCGCTAGAATAAAAGAACGATTGCCCCTGTCGGAGATCGTCATCGCCATCTCCCCCTTTTCCGAACCCGGAGAGGAGGAGAAATGGAGGTCCCTGGGCTTGAGGGCCGTGGCATCCCCCACGGGGAGCATCCTCAGGGGAGCGGACCTCGCCGTCACCCAGCCGGGCACGAATACCCTGGAACTGGCCTACAGCCTGGTCCCCGGGATAGTGGCCGTACCCTTCGCTTTCCTCAGGCAGGTCCCCCTTCCCGGGCTTTTGGGGCTCCTGGGCTCGTTGCCCGTCGCTGGCCCGGCCCTCAAGGAGAGGGTGCTTCGCGGACGAAGCGGGGAGAGGGGCTTCCTGGCATGGCCCAACCGCCTCGCGGGAAGCGAAATTATGCCCGAGATGGTCGGCGACATCGCGGCCATCGACGTGGCGGACCGGGCGGTGGAGCTTTTAGGGGACGAAGAAGGCCTCCGGGGCATCAGGGAGGGACTGATGAAGGTCCGCCAGGCCCCCGGGGCGGCCGCCGTGATAGCGGCCCGAATATCGGAATTGGTGGGATGAGAAGGTTGGCGAAGGAACAGGAGACCGGCAAAAGAATTTACCCAAGGCTGCTGGCCCATGCCAGGCCCTACGTTCACCGCATCCTGGGCGCCCTGGCCTGCATGGTGCTCTCATCGGCCTGCGCGGTCGTCGCGCCCTGGCTCCTCAGGAACATCGTGGACGATGTCCTGATAAGCAAGGACATGGCCATGCTGAACCTCGTCGCGGTGGGGCTGGTGCTCCTTTACCTCGCCAAAAGTCTCTTCTTTTACGGCCAGCAATACCTGATGAACTGGGTGGGGCAACGGGTCGTGGTCGACCTGAGGCTTCGGCTTTACGACCACATGCAGAGGATGTCCTTCCGCTACCTTTACGGCAGGCGTGTAGGGGAGATGCTCTCCAGGATTACGAACGATGTCACCATCCTGCAGAACATGATAACCACGGTATTCATAGACATAGTCGTCCAGGGGCTGAGTTTTGCCGGGATGATCGCCTTCCTGCTGTATATAAACTGGAAACTCTCCCTCCTGTCCTTCCTGGTCCTCCCGCTGGCCGCCTTCGTTCTGGATGTGGCCTCCAGGCGCCTCAGGGTCGTCGGCCACGACGTCCAGAAGCAGTTGGCGGGGCTTTCAGCCATAGCAGCCGAGGCCCTTTCGGCTATCCGTATCGTGCGTCTCTTCGCCACCGAGGAGCAGGAGTACGGCCGTTTTGAATCGCAGAGCAACGCCCATTTCAGGGCCCTCATGAGGGGAGTTCAGACCAACGCCGCCCTCACCGGGATAGTGGAGGTCATCCTCATAACCGCGCTGGCGGCGATACTCTGGTTCGGGGGAAGGCTGGTCGTCTCGGGTGAACTCACACCCGGCGAACTGATAGCCTTCCTGGGTTACCTGGCGCTGCTCGTCCAGCCCGTCCGGGTCTTTTCCAGGGTGGTCGCCCAGATGCAGCAGGGCCTGGCCGCCGCGGACAGGGTCTTCGAGATCCTCGACGTGGAAAGCGAGGTAAAGCCGCCGAAGCATCCCGAAAAGGTCGACCCTATCAGGGGGGAGATCGCCTTTCAGGACGTGTCCTTCGCCTACAACGAGGGAGCCTGGGTCCTGGAGGATGTCTCCTTCCGAGTATCACCCGGCGAGAAGGTCGCCATCGTGGGGCCCACCGGCGCGGGGAAATCAACCATCGCCGACCTCATCACCCGTTTCTACGATCCCCAGCAGGGCGCGATCCTCATCGACGGAAAGGACATCAGGAGGCTTGACCTCAAGGGGCTTAGGAGGAAGATCGGCGTCGTCCCCCAGGACCCCGTGCTTTTGAAGGGCAGCATCGCCTTCAACATCGCCTACGGCTGCGAGGACCTTTCCGAGGGGGATATCGAAAGCGCCGCGAAGATCGCCGGGATACACGATTTTGTCCTGTCCCTGCCGGACGGTTTCAAAGCCGAGGTGGGGGAACGGGGCGTCACCCTCAGCGGCGGTCAGCGCCAGAGGATCGCCATCGCCAGGGCCATCGTCCGGAACCCCAGGATACTCATCATGGACGAGGCCACCTCCTCCCTGGACGCCGCCGTGGAACAGGAGATCCAGGAGGCGATGAAGAAGGCCATGTCGGGCAGGACCTCGATAGTCATCGCCCACAGGTTGGCCACTGTCAGGGAAGCCGACCGCATACTGGTGATAGACCGTGGAAGGATCGTCGAGGAGGGAAGCCACGAAATCCTGAAGGATGCCGGGGGACTCTACTCCAGGCTCTGCTGCCTCCAGTTCGGGGAGAACCATGGGAGCCCTGCTGAGTAGCTACTTCAGGCATATCCGTGGCGAAAGAGAAAGCTTCCCGTGGAGGCTTCTGGCCCCACTGGGCTGGCTGGTCGAGGCCGGCTCCCGCGCCAGGAATTTCTCCTACGATCACGGCCTGTCGGCCTCCCGGGAGATGCCCATCCCCGTGGTGAGCGTCGGCAACATCACCCACGGCGGCACCAACAAAACTCCCTTTGTCGAGATGCTCGCCAGGGTCTTCGTCGATGCCGGCCTCAGGCCGGGGATAGTCATGCGGGGCTATGGGCGCAAGCAGAAGGGATGCCTCCTGGCGGGGGAGTGCGAGCCGAGCAGGGATCTCCTGGGCGACGAGGCCCTTCTACTTTCCGGAAGACTTAGCGGCGTGCCCATCGCGGTTTCGGCCGACCGAGCCGGGGGAGTCCTGCGGCTGGCCGGAGAGGGCGTTGACGTAGCGATAGCCGACGACGGTTTCCAGCACAGGAAGATGGGGCGGGACGTGAACGTGGTGCTTATCGATGCGACCTGTCCCTTCGGGAATGGGCGGCTTATGCCTGCCGGGATGCTCCGGGAAAACCCGGGGTCGCTGGAGAGGGCTCACTTGGTGGTGATCACCAAGGCCGACCAGGTGGCCGAAGGGCGCGTGGAGGAGATATCGGCCGCCATCCGGGGCATCACCGGGGAGGAACCTTTCCTTTCCTCGCTGGCCCTCGCGGGATGGTCCCGTTTTCTCGGCCCCCGGGAGGGCCTTGAGGAATGCCCACCGCCCATGCTTCCCGCGGCGGCCTTTTCGGCCATCGGCAACCCCCATAGTTTCGGTTCTTTTCTCGAACAGCTCGGCTTCCCCATTGTCTTCCACGAGATCTTCCGCGACCATCACATCTTCACGGAATCGGAACTGGCCGCCATCGGCGGGAAAATGACCTCCCTGGGGGCCCGGTCTCTGATCTGCACCGAGAAGGATATCTTCAACCTCCCCCCGGACTGGTCGCCCGCCGTCCCGGTCTACGTTCCCAGGGTCCACGCGGTCCTGGCAGACGGGGACTCCTTTTTCGCCGCCCTTGCACTACATCTCAGGCCCAGGGTCGTCGTCGCCTCCAACGGGCACGGAGAGGACGCCATAGGCAGCCTGCTCGCCGAACGGCTTCAAAGCAGGTTTCCCCTCTTCGAGGTTTCGGGCTTCCCCCTCGTTGGCAGGGGGCAGGAGTACCGGTCCAGGTCAGTCAGGGTGCTCTCACCCCCCAGCGAGACGCCGAGCGGGGGCGTGGTCAAGTATAGTTTGAGGGATCTCATCCGGGACATCCGGTCGGGTCTCTTCAGGCATATCGAGGCCCAGGCCGAGGCCTGGAGCGGTCTCAGGGGGCGGTTGAGGACCGTCCTCTGCGTCGGCGATGTCTACCTTTTCCTGCACAGTCTCTGGGGGCAGGGCACCATGCCGGTGCTCCTGGCCACGGCCAAGTCCGAGCGCCTTCACGGCCATTGGGGGTTGGAGAAGTGGCTCCTCAAAAGGCGCTGCAGGAGGGTTTTCACCAGGGATCCCGAAACCGCCCGGGAACTGTCTGAAAGAAAGGCCGACGCGGTCTTCAAGGGAAACCCCATAATGGACCTCGCCGGAGAGGCCGTCGGCAAACCCGGAGGGCATCGGCCCTTCGGGGTCCTGCTCCTCCCGGGAAGCCGGGAGAGGGCCTACGACGACCTGGGGCTCCTGCTCGGTGCCGCCGAGGTCATAGCCCTCGAGGGGGACTGCCGGTTCGAGATGGTCGTTGCTTCCACCCTGGAAAGGGAGAGATTGCTGGAGAAGGCTCCCTCCTGGAGAGTCGACAGTCCCGATGTCATCAGGCACGAAAAGGGCAAACCGGAGGTGCGCCTCTTTTCCGGCGAGGTCTCCCGGGCGGCGTCCCGCTCCGACATCCTTATCGGTCTTGGGGGCACGGCCAACCAGATCTGTGCCGGTATGGGCCTGCCGGTGGTCTCCATCGACGAAAAGGGCAAGAGGGTGCAGAAAAAACTCCTGGGCGAGGCGGAATCGCTGGTCACCGCCGACCCGGTTTCCCTGGCCCGGGAAGCCCTGGCCATCCTCGGGGATCCGGCCCGTTACGAGAGGATGTCCCGCGCGGGGATGGAGAGGATGGGCGGTGGGGGTGCCCTGGAGGCCGTGATAGAATATGCTTCCCGGACGCTGGGATGGGAGAAAAGGCAGGAAGTGTGCCGGGTTTTTGGCGCCTATGTTGAAAAGAATTCGGGAAGAACGGGTTCCGAACTCGAAGAGCATGGAGATGATCGGTCATGGTGAAAAGCTTTTCCGCCGGCAAGGTTCTTTTCGGTGACGGGGGGCTGGTCCTCGTGGCGGGGCCCTGCGTCCTCGAGGACCGGGAGACGGCCCTTTCCATAGCGCGGGAGGTCTCGGGCATATGCGGCAGGCTGGGCATACCCTACGTCTTCAAGGCCTCCTTCGACAAGGCCAACAGGACCTCCATCCACAGCTTCAGGGGTCCTGGCCTGGAGAAGGGCCTTCAGTGGCTCGCCGAGGTGAAGGAGTCGGTCGGCTGTCCCGTCCTGACGGATATACACCTCCCCGGCCAGGCCGAAAGGGCGGCCGAGGTGGTGGATATTATCCAGATACCGGCCTTCCTCTGCAGGCAGACCGACCTCGTTGTCGCCGCCGCGGCCACGGGCAGGGCGGTGAACATCAAGAAGGGGCAGTTCCTCGCCCCGGTGGACATGGGGCAGGCGGTCTCCAAGTGCCTCGAGGCGGGCAACGACAAGGTCATCCTCTGCGAGAGGGGGAGCACCTTCGGCTACGGCCAGCTGGTGGTCGATATGCGCTCCCTCGCGATCATGAGGTCCCTGGGGTACCCGGTGATGTTCGACGCCACCCACAGCGTTCAGATGCCCGGAGCCCAGGGGACGTCCAGCGGGGGGGACAGGAGGTTCGTCCCCGTCCTTGCCAGGGCCGCCGCGGCGGCGGGTATCGACGCCCTTTTCCTTGAAACCCACCCCGACCCGGACTCGGCCAAAAGCGACGGGCCGAACATGGTCTCCCTCGACTCGCTCGAGAACCTGCTGCGGAAGGTCCTGGCCATTCACCGAGCTGCCGGCGTCGCGGAAGGGGAGAGGTGACCGATGGTCAGCCTGCCAAGGGAACGGGACAACGTGGTTTTTGACGACGAAAGGCTCCTCGAGGTCGGCCGGCGCGTCCTCCGCATGGAGGCCGAGGAAATAGCCCGGGCCGCCGCCCGGGTGGGCAGGGAACTGGTGGAGGCGGCCAGGATCATCAGCCGATGCGAGGGGAGGCTGGTGGTGGTCGGGATGGGCAAGTCGGGGCTCGTCGGCCGCAAAATAGCCGCCACGCTGGCCTCGCTGGGCACGCCGGCTTTCTTCCTCCACGCCGCGGAGGGCTCCCACGGTGACCTGGGAATGGTGTGCCGCGAGGACGCGGGCCTTTTCCTGAGCAACAGCGGCCAGACGAGGGAGATCCTCGAGGTGCTTCCCTTCTTCAGGCGGCTCGGGGCGCCGGTGATAGCGATGACGGGCAACCCTTCCTCCAGGCTCGCCGGGGACTCCGACGTGGTGATCCACTCCGGCGTAGAGAAGGAGGCGGACCCGCTGGGACTCGCTCCCACGACGAGCACCACGCTGCAGCTGGCTCTCGGCGACGCCCTGGCGGGCATGGTCACCGAACTCCGGGGACTTCGCCCCGAGGATTTTGCCCTCTTTCACCCCGGCGGGTCTCTCGGCAGGCGGCTTCTTCTCCGGGTTTCGGACGTGATGTCGACGGGAGAGAGGGTCCCCAGGGTGACGTCGGGCGCCTCGGTCCGGGAAGCCCTTTTCGAGATCACCAGCAAGGGCTTCGGGGCCACCATAGTCGAGGATGAGCGTGGGATGGCGACGGGCATCTTCACCGACGGGGATCTCAGGCGGCTCCTCGAGGACAGGGGGGTGGATTCGCTCTCCCTGCCTATTGAGGAAGTCATGACGAGGGACCCCCGGACCATATCCCCCGACCGTCTGGCCGCCGAAGCGATGCACATCATGGAGGAGCGTGAGGTATCCTGCCTGGTGGTCTCCGAAGAGGGGAGGGCCACGGGCATCATCCACATCCACGAACTCCTCAAGGCGGGAGTGGTCTGACCTGGCGTCCCTCCTTTATCGCTCCTTCATCTCGACAGCCTATTGCGCCGCTTTCCCCTGGCTCGCGAAAAAGTATGCCACGGGGCTTGGGGAGCGGAGGGGCCTTTACAGCGAGGAAAAGAGAGACCGCCTGCCGGACAGCCCGCTGTGGTTTCATGCCGTCTCGGTGGGGGAGGTGCAGTCCGCCTGGCCCCTTTTGAAGATCCTGGCCCGGGAAGGCACGGGACCCGGGGAAATCCTCCTTTCGACCACCACCCCCACGGGGCGGGAGATGGCCTACCGGGTAGCGGGGGGGCTTTTCCACGAACACCTTTACTACCCTTGGGATGTCCCCTGGATCGTCCGGCGCTCCCTCGATGCGATCCGCCCCAGGGCTTTCGCGGTCCTCGAGACGGAGATCTGGCCCTTGATGCTGGACGAACTACGGGAAAGGGGCATCCCCGCCATTTTGGTCAACGGTCGATTCTCCGACAGGACCGCCGGCAATATCCGGAGCCACCTCTCCTTCTGGCGCCGGGTGTACAAATCCTTCTCTCTTCTCTTGGTGCGGTCCGAAAGGGATAGGGAACTGCTCCTGGAGATCGGGCTTGAAGAGCGCAGGGTCCAGGTGACGGGAGACTGCAAAATAGACGCCATCCTCCTTCGCGAAGAAGAGGCGGACCTGGGGTGGGCGAGGGCGGTCGTTGGTGAAACGGGCCCCGTTTTCCTCGCCGGGAGCACCCACCCGGGCGAGGAGGAGATCGTCCTGGAGGCATTCCAGAGGCTGAAGGCCAAGATTCCTTCGGCCCGGCTCATCGTCGCGCCCCGCCACCCCCAAAGGAGTACCCGGGTCCTGGAACTGGCCAAGAGAGCCGCACCGGCGGCCCTCCTCTCAGAAGTGGAAAGGGAGAAAAAAGGAAAGGAAGCTCCCTGGGACATCCTCGTGGCTGACCGCATCGGGGTCCTGTTCGACCTTTACGGCGTCGTGGAAGGGGCTTTCGTCGGGGGGAGCCTCGTGGACAGGGGTGGACAGAATATAATGGAACCGGCCGTTTTCGGCATACCCCTCTCCCACGGCCCCTTCATGCGGGATTTTCGGGAGGCCTCTGAAAGCCTCGGTGAAAAGGGGGTTTCCGTCGTGGTGCGGGGCGCCGGGGATATGGCGGCTCACTGGGAGAGCTGCCTCAAACCGGAAATAAAGGGCGCCGCCCGTGAAGGAGCGAGGCGGTTTTTCTCGGCTTCCTCGGGGGCGGCGAAAGCGTCGGTGGAAGCGATCCGAAAGGAGATCGGGCCGTGAAGGTGAACGAAAAGTTGCTGGACCAATTTTACGGAAACCTGGACGATCGCTCCCGGGCGAGCCTCGACGCCGCCGTGGAAAGGATAGTGTCCGCCAAGGCGGCCGGTGGCAAAATCGTGGTGGCCACCGGGAGCGGTCCCAACATCCACGAGGGAGTGACCACCCTCATAGCCGAACTCATGGACAAGGGAATGGTGGACGGCGTCACCACCAGCTCCGCCGTAATCGGGCACGAGATGGGCGGCGCCCTCGACAGGGTCAAGATGTGCAGCGCCTCGGCCCTGGGGCTCGAAGGAGACTTCCTGCCCCGCAGGGGTGCCTTCGAGTTCACCCAACTGTCGCAGGGGCAGTTGGACATCCTCCGGAGGGAGATGATCCTCGACGAGGACCTCCTCGAAAGGGGGGAAAAAGCCGATGGCAGGCTTGTCATCAAGGCTGCCGGGAACATGGCCTACCCCATGGGGTTGAGGGCGGAGAACCTGGCCGGTGAAATACTGGTCTTCTGCAAGGCCTACGGACTTCCCTTCGAGGTGGCGGCCGGATGGGGGGCGGACCGACGCACCATGATAGGCATGGGAGCGGAAAAGGGCCTGCCCGTGCTGGTGAGCATCCCCCAGATGGTGGGGCATGGCCATGTGGGCATGGCCATCGGCGACAGCATCTCCGTCTTTGAGCGGTCCAGGCGCATAGCCTCGATGCTCGAGGCCGCCGATGTCATCATCGAGTCGGCGGTGGCCCTCACCCAGGAAATCCACGATGGCCCCTTCGAATGCTACACGGGGCACGGTATCTGGTCTTGGTGGAAGGGGCTGCGGACCTTTTCCCTAGAGGGCAAGACCCTCATCCGGATCGACCTCGACGAGAACCTGAGAAAAGCCCAGGACCTCGAGAAGGAGAGCGCTCTCATCCAGGAAGCGATAAACAGGGGACTCCCAAAGACGAAAATCTCGAAGATCCCCTTCCGGATGGAGATGTCCGCCTTCGCGCGCCATGAGGGGAGCATCCCCATCATTGGGGACATCGGCGAGGTCTGGCCCGTGATGGCCTGGAAAGCCGCGAAGGCCCTCGGGATTTCCCTCGACTTCATGAGCTACGCCCAGCACACGCCGGAAGGCCAGGCGATGCGCGAATGGATCGTGAAAGAAGTGAAGCCCCTGGACAGGGAAAAACTGATCGCCAAGGCCGGGGAGCACGGCGAGGCGCCATGAGGGTGCTGGGGGTCATCCCCGCCAGGTATGCCTCGACCCGCCTTCCGGGCAAACCCCTGGCCGATATCTGCGGCAAGACCCTCATCCAGAGGGTCTACGAACGGGCCGCACTTTCCAGGACTCTGGACCGGCTGGTCGTTGCCACCGACGACGCTCGTATCCTTGAAGCCGTCCGCGCCTTCGGGGGCGAATGCCTCATGACCTCCCCCGGCCACCCCAACGGGACCTGCCGTGTGGCGGAGGCGTCAAAACATGACGATGCGGAGGTAGTGATCAATATCCAGGGGGATGAGCCCCTCCTCGACCCCGTCATGATCGACGAAGCCGCGGGGGTGCTCCGGGAGGACGATGAAGCCCTGTCATCGACGCTCTGTGCTCCCATCACCGACCCCGACTCCCTTTCGGACCCCAACACGGTGAAGGTGGTGACCGACCTGCGAGGTTACGCCCTTTTCTTCAGCCGGTCGCCCATCCCCTACCGGCAGGTGCGGACGGATATCCCCCTCTTCCAACACATCGGCATCTACGGTTTCCGGCGGGATTTTCTCTTCACCTACGCGGACCTGGCCCCGACCCCCCTATCGGAAGCCGAATCCCTCGAGCAACTCAGAATCCTGGAACACGGCTTCAAAATGAAGGTGATCGTGACCAGGGGGAAGCCCGGCCCCAGCGTGGACACGCCGAAGGACTTGGAAAGGGTGAGGACAGTTGTGGCAGCGGCGGAGAAAGGATCTTTTGAGAAAGGGTGAGTTTTTTGTCTTTTTTATCGGTCTACATGATCACCCTTAATGAAGAATTGCGCCTTCCGGTAACGCTTAAAGGACTACAAGGGCTCGCTGATGAAATAATAATCGTGGATGCTGGCAGTATAGATCGTACCCAGGAGATCGCCCGTTCCTTCGGCTCCAAAGTATTCTTCCGGCCCTGGGATAATTATTCCTCTCAAAAGAAATTCGCGGAGAATTTGTGTTCGGGAGACTGGCTTATGAACATAGATGCGGATGAAGAAATATCCATAGAGTTGTCCCATGAGATCCGCAAAGCCATCGAGGAGGGACAATATGACGCTTTCAGGCTACGAATAATGGATGTATTCCCGGGACAGGCCCGACCTTACCGGTGGGTAAAAGGCTATAACATTGTCCGCCTCTACCGTAGGGGAGCCGCCTGCATGGGAGACACTTTTACTGAGGACAGGGTTGGCTTATGCCGTGAAGACGTAAAAGTCGGGCAACTGCGCGGGATGGTTTATCATCATTCCATGATAAGCATCAGCCAGATTGTGGATAAGTTCAACAAGTATACGGATCAACAGGTTGATGCTGCCAGGTATACGGGAAAACGATACTCCCCCCTGCGTATGTTCTTCTCGATTAATACAAATTTCTTTCGCCATTACATTCTTCATCGCCAATTTTTAAATGGATACTGGGGTTACATCTGCTCTGTAAATTTCGCGTATATGCGGTTTTTAAAATTCGCGAAACATTACGAAGAGTTCAGGAAAGAGCAGTGTTAGGCAGAAGTAATTTCCTCTTCCAAGCGCGAAGTCAAGATTTTCGCCCTGGTTTTTAAAAAAGGGGTGGTAGAGTGGCCTCTTTCCCCTCCCTTCTGTTTCTCCTGAGTGACGGCATACAGGGCCATGTTTCCCAGTCGAGGGGGGTGGCCGGGTGGATATCCCGGTTCACCGGCGCGGACGTAGTGGAGATGGAAGTACCTCGTTTTTCCGGCTGGGGAAGGATCCGCCTACTGAAGATCAAATCGCTCCTCTTACCCAAAGCAGATTCGAAGAAGGCAGAGAAGTGGCTCTGCCAGGCAGGGGGCGGCGGACTCCTCAGGTCAGCCAGGGAAAAACTGGTCGAAATAAATTACAATCCAGGAACAGCCCTTTTCTTGTCGGCGGGAAACGGCGCCGCCCCCTTTGCCTTGGCCCTTGCCAAGGCGACAGGACAGAAATGCTGCACGATCATGACCCCCACAACACTGGGTACGGCCCCCTTTAACTTTGCCATCATTCCTGAGCATGATTATCCTCGGTCTTCCCCCAACCTCCTCGTTACCCTAGGTGCCCCCAATATGATCCGGGAGGATCTTCTCCGGGATGAAGGTTCCTCGATGCTGTCCAGGTTCCCCAGCGAAAAGGATAGGCGATGGGGAATATTGATCGGCGGCGACGACGCCAACTACGCCATACCTCCCTCCTGGGTGGGGGAGGTGCTGCTTCCCCTGCTGGAAGAAGCGGAAATCAGGGACGTCGAAGTCTACATGACCACCTCCCGCAGGACCCTGCCTGAGACCGAGGGTAGGATCGAAGAGGCCGTGAGAGGGCTTCCCCACGTCAGGATGCTGGTCCTTGGGGCAAGGGACCCCTGGAACCCGGTCCCCGGCATGCTCGGGGCCTGTGAGCGCATTTTCTGCACCGAGGATTCGGTCTCCATGATCTCCGAGGCGTCGACCGGGGGGCACGTCGTCCAGATACTCAGGGTCGGCAGGCAGGGGGGGATCAGGAAAGCCCTCCAGGATCTCACGGCCAAGATGGTCGGCAAAAAATTGCTGCCTCCCCAAAGGCTTTGGGGCATTCCCCGGTTCAATTTAATGATAGAATCATTCTGCGGCAGGGGATTGGCAATGGAATATGACCCCGAGCGGATCGATGAAAAGCCGCTGGCCCATGGAAAGATTAACGAAGATCTTTCGTTCAACGAGGCGAGGAGGGCGGCCGAGTGGATCATCCAGGGGTGGAAATCTTGAAGATCGCCCAGATTTTGCCCGAATTCCACGAAGGCGGGGTGGAACGCCACGTCCTTTGGCTCTCAAATGAACTTGCCGCGTCGGGGTACCAGGTAACGGTCATCACCGCCGGCGGCAAACTGGAGGAAAAATTGGACCCTGGTGTAAATCTATGGAAATTGCCCGTCCACCGGAAGAACCCTGTCACGGGATTCTATTCGGCTTTCAACATAGCCGCTAGGGCGAAGCAGGAAAACTGGGATATTCTTCATGCCCACTCGAGGGTACCGGTATGGATCGCCTGGTGGGCGTCTTCGATGTCGGGCGTCCCCTGGGTTTTTACCGCCCATGCTCGTTACAGCCTGAACCCGGGGTTGAAACCCTTCCCCCGGGCGAAGGGGGCTATCTGCGTCAGCAAGGCGGTGGAGGAGCATCTACGGTCGTTCCTGCCCCTGAACAGGGCGGTAATACCGAACGGGCTCCCACCCGTGAAGTCCAGGTGGGAAAGAAGAGGAGAAGTGGTGAAGCGTTTACTTTTCGTGGGCCGACTGACGAGGATCAAAGGTCTTGATGTATTGCTCGCGGCGCTGGATGGGTTGAAAGACCAGGAATGGGAACTGGGCGTGATCGGCGACGGCCCTCAGCGAGCCGAATTTGAGACCTTGTCGGAGCGACTGTGTTTATCGGACCGTATCCGCTTCCATGGCTTCCAGGACAACCCCCAGGATTGGATGGTTGAAAGCGACCTTCTGGTATTTCCCTCGTTGGATGAAGGGATGGGGCTTGTCCTGCTGCAATCGGCGCAAGTGGGGTTGCCCGTGATCGCTTCTGATCTTGACGCAGCCAGGGAAATAGGCGCCAAACAAGATCAACTGATTCCACCCGGAGATATACGGGCCTGGAGGTGGGTGTTGCGGAAGATCCTGGAGCGAGAGTATACTCCAAAACCGCTGAATCCTTCTATTGCCCTCTCGATAAAAGAGGTAGCAGAAAAGACTTTGGTCTTTTATCACAACACTTTGAGTACCACCATATGAATGATCTGGCCGGAATATCACCGGACCGTATGAAAAAAAGGAGGTCCTCTTTTGAAAACAGCCCTCATCACAGGTATCACCGGCCAGGACGGAACCTACCTGGCGGAACTGCTCCTCGAAAAAGGGTACGAGGTCCACGGGATAAAGCGCCGTTCATCCCTATTCAACACGAGCAGGATAGACCACCTCTACCAGGATCCACACGAAGAGGACCTGAGGCTGCACCTGCACTTCGGTGACTTGACCGACGCCACCAACCTCATCAGGATCATTGGCGAGGTCCAGCCCGACGAGATCTATAACCTGGCGGCCCAGAGCCACGTCCAGGTCTCCTTCGAGACGCCCGAGTACACCGCCAACTCCGACGCTCTCGGGACCTTGAGGCTCCTTGAGGCTATCCGCATACTGGGCCTTGAGAAAAAATCCCGCTTCTACCAGGCGTCGACCAGTGAGCTTTTCGGTAAGGTCCAAGAGGTCCCCCAGAAGGAGACCACGCCTTTCTACCCGCGGAGCCCTTACGCCGCCGCCAAGCTCTACGCCTACTGGATAACCGTCAACTACCGTGAAGCTTACGGCATGCACACCTCCAACGGCATCCTCTTCAACCACGAATCCCCAATAAGAGGAGAGACCTTTGTCACCAGGAAGATCACCCGGGCGGCAGCCAGGATATCCCTGGGGCTTCAGAAAAAGCTCTACCTCGGCAACCTGGAAGCGAAACGCGACTGGGGGCACGCCAGGGACTTCGTGGAGGCCATGTGGCTCATCCTCCAGCAGGAGGAACCCGATGACTACGTCATAGCCACAGGGAGGAACCGGAGCGTAAGGGAGTTTGCCGAAAAAGCCTTCTCCGTCGCGGGGATACCTCTGGCCTGGAAGGGGGAAGGCGTCGAAGAAAAAGGCCTCGACCAAAGGGACGGCAAGGTGGTCATAGAGGTCGACCCGCGCTACTTCCGCCCCACAGAAGTGGACCTGCTCCTGGGCGACCCGGCCAAGGCGAAGGCGAAGCTCGGCTGGGCACCGAAAATAACCTTCGATGAACTGGTAAAGGAGATGGTCGAGGCGGACCTCCGCCTCTTTGAAAGGGAACTGGTCTGCAGGAAGAACGGGTTCAGCACGCCCCCGTCGCTTGAAGAATTGGGCCAGGTCCGGGGCTGAAAGGGGAAGGAGAACGCAGGGTATGGATAAAACCTCAAGGATCTTTGTCGCCGGACACAGGGGCCTGGTAGGATCCGCCCTGGTGAGGAAGCTGGAAGAGGAAGCCTACACGAACCTCCTGCTTAAGCAAAGACGGGACCTCGACCTCCGCGACCAGGGTGCGGTGAGGGCCTTCTTTGAGGACGAAAAACCCGAATACGTGTTCCTGGCCGCGGCCAAGGTCGGCGGCATCAGGGCCAACGACACCTACCCCGCCGACTTCATCACTGAGAACATACAGATCCAGACCAACATCATCACCAGCGCCTTCAGGTCCGGCATCAGGTCGCTGCTGTTTTTGGGCAGTTCCTGCATCTACCCCCGGGAGTGCCCCCAACCAATGAAGGAGGAGTACCTCCTCACCGGCGCCCTGGAACCTACCAACGAACCTTACGCCATAGCCAAGATAGCGGGCATCAAGATGTGCGAAAGCTTCAACCGGCAGTGGGATACCGACTTCCGTTGCGTGATGCCCACCAACCTCTACGGGCCCGGAGATAACTTCCACCCCGAGGACAGCCACGTCCTGCCGGCCCTACTCCGCCGCATCCACGAGGCGAAAGAAAGCGGGGCGGACAAGGTGACCATCTGGGGCACCGGAAGACCGATGCGCGAATTCCTCCACGTCGACGACCTGGCCTCGGCCTGCCTCCACGTGATGAACCTTGAAACAGAAACCTACCGCGCCCATACGCTGCCCATGCTGTCCCACGTTAACATCGGTACCGGCCTGGACCTCACCATAAGGGAGCTGGCCGAGACCATATCCAGGGTTGTGGGGTTCAAAGGCCGTCTGGAGTTCGACCCATCCAGGCCCGACGGTATGCCCAGGAAGCTCCTGGACGTATCGAAGATCAACGGCCTGGGGTGGAAGGCGGCCATCACCCTGGAAGAGGGGCTTGAGAGTACCTACCGGTGGTTCCTGGATAACATCGGCTCCATCCGAGGCGCCGAAAAGGCAACGAGCGAGGCGTCCCAATGATCACCCCGGTGATACTGGCCGGCGGTTCCGGCACCAGGCTCTGGCCCCTGTCAAGGCAGCTCAACCCGAAGCAGTTTTTAAAGCTCCTCGGCGACAAGACCATGCTCCAGCAAACCTTGGAGAGGCTGCGGTGGTTACCCTGCGGAAGTCCCATCGTGGTCTGCAATGAGGAGCACCGCTTCCTGGCGGGGGAGCAGATGTGCGAGATGGGGATCATGGACTTTTCCCTCATCTTGGAACCGACGCAGAAGAACACGGCACCAGCCATAGCGCTGGCCGCCATACATGCTTTAACGCAACCGCCGCGTGAAAGTGAGGGCAACGATGACAACCCTACCCTTCTTGTCCTACCGGCGGATCACGTGATCGATGACGAAGAGGCCTTCCGCAAGGCCGTCGAGGGGGCCCTACCGGCCGCCGGGAGAGGAAGGCTAATCACCTTCGGCATAGTGCCCCAAAGACCCGAGACGGGCTACGGCTACATCGAAAGAGGGGAAAAACACCTGGAGGACCCTGACCTTTACGAAGTGACCTCCTTCAGGGAAAAGCCGGACGAAAAGACCGCTCAGGCTTACATGGAATGCGGTAACTACTACTGGAACAGCGGCATGTTCCTCTTCCGGGCCGGGACCTACCTGGAGGAACTGCAAAAGCACGCGCCCGAGGTCTACGAGGCCTGCAGCAATGCCATGAAGAAGATGACAAAGGATCTTGACTTCATCCGCGTAGACGCGAAAGCTTTCGATCTGTCACCTTCCATATCGATAGACTACGCCCTGATGGAAAAGACGGACCTCGCATCGGTCGCCCCGCTTGAAGCCGGGTGGAGCGACCTGGGCTCCTGGAGTGCCCTCTGGGAGGCCTGTAAAAAGGACGAGGCGAACAACTCCATCCTCGGTGATGTTAAGACAATAGGGACCGAGGACTGCCTGATCCGTGCAGAAAGCCGCCTCGTTGCCACCCTTGGTGTGAAGGATCTAGTGGTCGTCGAGACCAAGGACGCCGTCCTGGTGGCCCACAGGGACCATGTGCAGAAAATAAAAAACCTGGTGGAAGAGATTAGAGAGAACGGCCGCCACGAACACCTGAATCAGCGGGAGGTCTTCAGGCCGTGGGGTTCCTACGATAGCCTGGAAGCGGGCGAACGGTTCCAGGTTAAGCGGATCACCGTGAAGCCGGGAGCAAGAACTTCCCTGCAGATTCACCACCACCGGGCTGAGCACTGGGTAGTGGTCAAGGGTTCTGCGAAGGTGACTATCGATGGGGAGACCGTCTTCCTCACGGAGAACGAATCGGCCTACATCCCCGCAGGCAAGGCTCACGCCCTGGAGAACCCCGGGAAGATCCCCCTGGAACTGATAGAAGTTCAATCCGGGAGCTACCTGGGCGAGGATGATATTTTGAGGCTGGAGGACAGGTACGGAAGATAATTCCTTTTGGTGATTACTCGGCCTGTTGCCCAAATGGCGTATCTCGAGGTAGAAGTACCCGAATGCCTTTAAAATTGAGGTAGATTGTGAAGAACGTGTTTCCTCATGGTGAGTATTCAGGAACCGGACAGCGGCGAGTAATTTTACACCGACACAAACATCGCTGAGAGGATCCGCAAAAACCATCCACTTCGCGAGGATCGCAGCGAGTTTGGCTTTTTCCTAGCGGAACCACCAATAAAGCGGGCAGGACCGTGAAGCGGCACTGCCGGCAGGAAGACCTGGACGTGATGCTGGAGGAAAGCCGAAGCGGAGCTTCGAAGAAGGACATAAAGAAGAGGCAGCACCTCATGGAGCGCTCCTTCGCCAGGGGCAAGCGTTACGGCTATGACCGCGCCCGCTGGAGGAGGCTATGGAGGATGAGTATCCAGGAATACCTGGTCTGCGCCGTACAGAACATCCAGGTGCTGTTGAAGCGGGGCGGCGGGCCTGTAAAGGACCGGGCGGTGATTGCGCGGGTCCTGAAGGCGGATCATACCAAGGCCTTTGTTCTTTTTTCAAAGATTCTCAAACGATTCAACTTTGCTCATATGGGGCGACTGATCACCAGTTTTATCTGACCAGCCTTTTGCGGAACTCAGAGGAATTAATTGAGCAAAAGACCGAAAAGTAATCACCTTTTTCTGAATGTTTCCTCAAGAAAAAAGGTAGACTTCCTTAATCATTAAGTTTGGGGATAATAATGAGCTGGATAGTTGATATTCTCTCCCTTTTTCTTATTGGAATTCCTGGATGGCTTATCTTTCGACTTTTCCGAATCCCTGCATCAGCTATGGTCGGGGCTATGACCTCAGCTGCCCTTTTTGCCATCAAAGGTTGGGTTATTTTGTCACCTCCAGTGGGGTCGCGCCTTATTTTCCAAGTGATTCTAGGGATGTTCATTGGCCTCCGTTTTAGCCACCATGCAGGTAGAGAATTAAAGAGAATCTTCGACGTAGCTCTTTTTGCTGGACTTTGGTGGTTAGGTTTTCCTTTTGGTCTTGGATGGATTGTGAACAGGTGGTTTCATTTGGGACTTCCAACATCGATTTTGGGCACAGTCCCGGGAGGTGTCGCAGAAATGAGCATGCTAGCATTGAGCCTCGATGCTGATGCCGCTTTGGTGGCGCTTATGCAATTCTTCAGGCTCTCTTCTGCGCTTATCGCCATTCCGATAATTTCAAAGCGTATTGAGAGAAGTATGCCCGAACCTCGCGAAATACCACTATTGCATGAAGCCTGTTCCACTAAAAAACCTTTCCTCTTCAAGAGACTGACTTTTGATTATGCGAAAGAGGTTTATGCACTTATTCTTGCAACAATAGGCGGCGTCCTTTTCGACGCAATTGGAGTCCCTGTCGGTGGTTTTGTAGGATCTTTAACCTTTACCGCGATAGCAACCATTTTGGGGTTCCCAGTCCGCATGCCTCCTCTCATCCTTAGACAGGTAGGTCAAATGGGACTCGGGACCACAATAGGTCTTTACGCAACCCCAGGAACATTGTCAATCTTAGCGAAAATGTTTTTTACTATATTAGGTACGACGACAGCCATGTTGGGTTGGGGTATCATATTGGCCTTTATCGTAAAAAGCCGCACCCATTGGAACCTCATAACCTGTCTTCTAGCCACGTGCCCAGGGGGTTTAACCCAGCTAGCATCGATTTCGGAAGACCTGGGAGCTGACCCTATCAAAGTGAGCCTTCTTCACCTTATTAGACTTCTAACGGTTTTCGTAATCCTGCCTCCCTTGATTAAATTATTAATATAAAATTGTTGTTCTAGAAACCTCTGAACAAAAGAGCTTGATAGTTGCAACAACAGGACCTTGATAGCCGATTCCGTTTCCTGTGGATAAGCCAGGCTCTTCTGGCCTTTTGAAGATCATTTCGAGGCCTTCGGAGGGTTGTGTCGCCCCTTTTGCTTCCTTTTCTGGCCTTTTCCCCTATATCCAGGGACACTACTCCCCTGCCGGGAGCGAGAGCAGTTCCCTCCTTACCATGTAAGGGTCCGACAATGCAAAAAGAACATGGATGCCGTTGGTGTTCTTCGCAAGACCCTTGTAGCGAACCTTCCTGTATCCGAATATGTTCTTGACCACACCGAAGACGTGTTCTACCCTGACGCGGGTCCTGGAAAGCATCCTTTTCCTCTTCCGTGAGCTTCCTGTTTCTGGTGGACCTTCTGTTCGTGTTATCCGCGTTCTTCGTCGAAGACGGGGCATTGATGATGGTGGCGTCGACGATGGTACCCTCGGAGAGTCTCATCCCTCAGGATTCAAGATGGGCGTTGACCCCCCTGAAGATCCTCCCGCCAAGGTCATGGGCCTCGAGAAGGTGGCGGAACTTGCAGATCGTCCTTTCGTCCGGGACTCCCCTCGTTGCCGAGGTCTATGTCAACAAGCCAACCCATGGATTCCATATCGTAGAGCGCTTCTTCGGCTCCGGGGTCGCTGAAGTTGAAGTGAACTCTGCAGGAAATGGATCCGAAGCATCCGTTCCGGTCCTAGGGGAGATCAGCCCCTTCCCGACTTGGGATAGTAGGGTTCTACGAGGGCGCAGATTTCCTTCCAGGGGCCGACCTGTTCCATCTCGGCCAGAAACTGCTTCCGCCTTATGGGTTTTTTGTACTTCTCGAAGGTCATGGCGTTGGTAAGGCTTTTCTGACTCTTCATGCAGGATCAGCTCCCCGGAAAATGGTATGGCCGAACAGAAGACTGGAATGGGCAAACCAAGGCTGTCACAACCATATTTAACTAGGTCAAGGCCCGTTTCAAGAGAACTTTTTCAGAGATTTCCTAAGTGAAAGTCCTTCGTTGCCTCACGAAGAAATCTAAGCGACCTTACCGGGATCGGTCTCCTTTCCGGGGAGACCCTTGTTCTTGCTCGCAAAGGCCCTGTTGAGCCTGGTCTTGAGCCCGGTCCACCTCTTTCTTCAAGTCCGCCAGGTTCAGGGCCTCGAACTGCTCCTTCAGGGAGGATTTTACCTCCCCCGTGACATCTTCCGAAGCCATCAGGCGCTGGTAGGGCGTCTGGGGTGTGTCGTAGATCTTCCTGACCTTCGCCCCGACCCTAACCTTCGAAACCAGCTTCGCCGAGGGGAGGAAGAAGTTCACGTAGAGCCTGTAAACGTCATAGAGGTCGTTGAGAGCTTTCACCTCTTCGTCCGTGTCGTACCTGGCATAGCTGGCCACCCTCCTGACGACGGACCAGTTCTTCTGTTCCACGTAGCAGTTGTCGTTTTTGTTGCCGGCCCTGGACAGAGGCGAAGGTTATCCTTTCCTCCTCGCAGTAGCTCAGCAGGTGGCAGTTTATGAAGGTCGAGTCATTGCCGGATTCAATGCCCTGCAGAGGGAAGGGCAGGCGCTCCCTGATGGATTTCAGGGCTTCCAGGGTCCAGAGCCTGGCCCTGTTCTTGACGGCCCTCAGTTCGGTCCACCCCGCCCTCCACGTCGGTGACGTCCAGGGTGAAGGCTCGCTTCTCCTCTAGCGTTCCCGCCTTCATGGGAAACCAGGTCTATCTCGGCGAAACCGGGCCTCTTTTCGTCCCAGTCGGCGGAGGTGCGTATTGGTATCTTGTGCTTGAGCAAAGTCCCAGGCTTCGTGGAAGAACGCTCCTTCAGGCGCAGCTTCCTCTTCCGGTCCGCCAGGATGCTGTCGATGGTGGCGGCGGAAACGGACATGACCTTGTCCCTGGTCTCCCCGGAGAGGGTGAGATCCCCCGAGGCCTCAAGCTTTGGGACCAGCCAAGGCAGGGCCGCTGCAAGCCTCTTGCCGCAGATGTAGTCCATCATCTTCCAAAGCGAAGCCAATACATCGGCCGCTTCACCGTCATAGACCCTGGGCCTCTTCCTCTTCCCGCGGCCCTTATGGCCCTTCCTGTCGGCTTGCAGGACCAGGGAGGCACCCCTGCCGCCCCCAAGGTATAGGCGCCTGCCGAAGAGGCAGAGAAGGTGGGAGGTGTAGTCCCGGTTGTAGCCCGTCGTGGCGGTAATACGGTCCAATATCAGGCCCTTCCCCTTCTTCGACGCCCTGCGGTACTCGTCAGAAGCCTTGACGATCACTTCCCTCCTCGCTCCCATCGAAAGCCTCACCCGTCCTTCCCCCTTCCTCCAGGGCCACGCCCCTTGGAGGAAGATGCTATACCCTTCGGCTAGATTCTTAGGTGAGGCAACGTATCACTTTCGTCTAGATTTTAGGTGAGGCAACTCGCGGCATTGACAAGGCTTCGAATTGCACATAATATACAAATGTTTAAGTCAGGAGGGAATACTGCCAATGTGGAAGAGCATACCATTTGCCACCCCCGATATCGTTTTCGGCATGGACGCCGTAAACGCTGTCGGGGACAAGATCAGGGCCCTCAAGGGGAAAAGGGCCCTGGTGGTCACCGGCCCCTCCGTTAAGTCCTCGGGGGCGCTGGACAAGGTTTTGGGATCCGCCAGGGACGCCGGCGTGGACCTCGACGTCAACGTCCAGCAGCGGTCTACCCCCGAGCCCACCACCGAACTCGCCGAGGAAGTGGCGAAGTACATCGTTGACGGCAAATTCGACGTAGTAGTGGGGCTTGGCGGCGGCAGTATTCTTGACGTGGCGAAGATGTCCTCGGCGCTCACCACGAACCCCGGCAAGACAAGGGACTATTTCGGTCCCGGGAAGGTCAAGAACAAGGGGCTCCCCACCATCATGATCCCCACCACCGCTGGGACCGGTTCAGAGGTCACCAAGCACGCCATCTTCCTGGACCAGGAGAACAACGTGAAAAAGGCCGTCGCTTCTTCGGCCCTGCTCCCCGACGTGGCCATCGTCGACCCGATGTTGACCGTGTCATCGCCGCGCCACGTCACCAGCGCTTCGGGGTTCGACGCCTGGCTTCACGCCGCGGAACCCTTCGTATCGAAGAACACGAACCCCATCACCGACGCCTTGGCCTTGCAGGCGGTGAGCATTATCGCGAAGCACCTGGGCGTGGCCTGGTCCGACCCCGACGACCTGGACGCCCGGTACCACGTATCCCTCGGTTCCCTCATGGCCGGCATGGTCCTCAACAATGCCGGGACCAGCCTGGTGCATGCCCTGGCTTACCCCATAGGAGGGGAGTACCACGCAACCCACGGTATCTCCCTCAGCGTGCTCCTCATCGCCTGCTTCAAGGCGATAGCCGCCTCCAAGGGGGAGCGCCTGGTCCAGATAGCCAAGGCCATGGGCGAGAACGTGGACGGCCTCTCCACCCGGGAGGGTGTGGAGGTCGCCCTCGACGCCATGGCGGCTTTCATGAAGAGCGTGGAACTGCCCATCAGCCTCGAAGAGATAGGGATAACGGACCGGTCCGGTGTCGAGCGGTGGGCCGTGGAGGGGTGGAATGAAAGGCGTCTCCTGGGCCGCTGTGCCCGCGACCTGACCGTCGAGGATATAGCCGCCATTTACAGGGATGCCTTTGAGGCGAGGAACTAATGATATTCAAGGAGCCTATACTAGAATGAATTTGCCAGAAGAACTGTTGCCTCAACCTATTGAACAGATACAGATTGTGGAAAAGGTGCTTGATTCGACGCGTACGTTGGTAGTGAAGGGTGTTTTGAAGGAGGGCCAGCGAATTACTGAGGCGTATCTTTCTGGTTTGTTTGGTGTGAGTCGTTCTCCCGTACGTGAGGCTCTAAAGATTCTTTCTTATGAAGGGTTTGTAGAGTTGCTCCCATATCGCGGGGCGCGCGTTACTGTTTTAAAGCCTGAAAACGTAAGAGAGCATTATCAATTGAAAGCAATGTTGGATGGATATTGTTGTTTCTTAGCTGCCCAGCGCTTTTCAAGTCAAAACTACATTTGTCTTAAACAAATCATGAATTCCATGGAAGGATATGTAGAAGAAAGTAATTTCGAGGGTGTTACGCGATCCAATACAATATTCCATCAATATATTGAAGAAAACGCCAATAATTCTCTTATATCACAATACTACAACAGTCTTTCTCATAATTTGCGAAGATACTCGGATTTATCGTTGGGAGATCAAGATAAATGGATTGGAATTTTAAATGAGCATCAAGAAATATATGAAGCGTTGTGTCGGAGAGACTCTCTCGGAGCATTTGATAAGGCTAATCGGCATTCTTTGCTTGCCATGGACAGGGTTTTGCAAAAAATTCGACAAAATGCTTCTCTTGAGATAGAAAATCCATCCGAAATGAAACGAAATAGACCTCTTATGCAAGAAGGAACGTTTTTGGAGGAGAAGCCACCAATATTGAATGCAGTAAAGGACAAAAGAAAAACCTTGAATAGTAACCCCTAGTATCAGTTTTTCGAAAAAATCCAGACAAAGGAGTGTGTGTGATGAAATTATTGATGTTTTCTTATGGTGAAAGGGAGAGTAGGTTTGGAGCTATTTTAGGAGAGTATGTGGTTGATTTAAATTTTGCATGTAAATCTTTATTGAAGCAGGAAGGTGTTGTACGTAGCTGTGAAATAGCCGATTGCATTATACCGCCTGATCTTGTGTGTTTTCTCCAGTGCGGAGAGCGCTCAAAGAAAATACTCGACGAAATATTAAAAATGCCTTTTACTCCAACGGATAAGGTAGATGGGAAACGATTTGTTTTCAAAGAAAAAGAAATTTCTTTGGATGTCCCTGTAAGAAACCCTGAAAAGATAATATGTTTTTCTCACAATTATCATGACTTTGTTAAGGAAACCGGAGTGCCAATACCGCCGTCACCACGCATGTTTTCAAAGTACAATAATGCTTTATGTGGTCCCAACGATCCAATTCTTTACCCTAAAATGACTAAATGCCTTGGTTATGAAGCTGAACTGGCTTTCGTCATTGGTAAAACGGCAAGAAACGTTGAAAAGGAAGATGCTCTTTCCTTCGTAGCTGGTTATACAATCTTCAACGATGTCAGCGCCAGTGACCTTACTAGCATGGATAAGCAGGTCCTCAGGGGAAAGACTTTTGATACATTTGCTCCTGTAGGGCCATACCTAGTGTCAGCTGACGAGGTGGGGGATGCTGGGAACCTCGATTTAAAGCTTTGGGTTAATGATGTGTTGCTTCAAGATTCCAATACCAAAGAACTGATTTACGACATACCAACGCTTATATCTTTCCTTTCGCAGGTATTTGCACTGAAGCCGGGCGATATTGTCGCAACTGGTACTCCGGGAGGACTTGCTAAATACCGTACACCAACAACCTTTATGAAAGACGGAGATATTTGCACAATAAAAATCGATAAACTAGGTACCTTGTCTAATAAAATTGTTGAAGAATGATAATTGTCAAGGTAAAAGAATTTACTACTTGAATTAAACGGATATTCCAACCTCAACAAATAAAACAATGAAATTTAATTCCTTTACGCGTTAAGGTGATATCGAGTTGGAAGAAGAATCCATTAGAATTGCAAAGAGGAGATTATTATTATGCACAAAGTAACTCTTATTAATGGCGATGGGATTGGGCCAGAAATTGTTGAGTCCGCGGTTAGAGTAATTAATGCAACAGGAGTACCTATTATTTGGGAAAAGAAAGCTGGCGGCCAGTCTGCTATTGAAGAATATGGTTGCCCTGTCCCTGAAGAGACCTTAGAATCCATTTTTTTAACAAGAGTGGCTCTGAAGGGCCCTTTCACCAATATCGTTGGTAGAGGATTTCCTAGCCCCAATCAGACTTTGAGGACTAGGCTGAGCCTTTACGGTAACTTGCGACTTGCAAAAACCTTCCAGGGAGTGAAGAGTCGATTCTCTAATGTAGATTTGGTTGTTGTGCGTGAATGCACGGAAGATGTGTATGCAGGAGTTGAACAAAAAATAAGTGATGACGCAGCAGTGGCAATTAAGTTTATTACCCGAGAAGCCTCAACCAGGATTGTCAGATTCGCATTTGAATATGCTTTGCGAAACGGAAGGAAAAAAGTGACCGTAGTTCTCAAAGCTAATATGATGAAGCTTACCGATGGTTTGTTTCTTGACTCAGCCCGAGAAGTTGCAGAAAAGTATCCCTCTATTATTTTTCAAGAAATGAATGTTGATGCACAATGTATGGACCTTGTCCGCAAGCCCGAGGAATTCGATGTGCTTGTTATGCCAAATGTTTACGGTGACATTATCGCCGACCTTGCTGGTGGGTTAGTAGGGTCCATTGGGCTTTGTCCCGGTGGGAATTTTGGTGAAAATGTAGCTGTCTTTGAGTCAGCTCATGGCAGTGTTCCTAAGAACGCTGGTCGTAATATTTCTAATCCTACGGCCATGATTCTTTCGGGGGCCCTTATGCTCCGCTATCTACAAGAAAAGAAAGCAGCTGATGCAATTGAGGTGGCAGTCAGAGAGACTATTAGTGAAAGTAAAATGGTTACATACGATTTAGGTGGTACAGCTTCAACAAAAGAAATGACCGATTCGATCATCGAAAAATTAAGTTGAGTTGGCGTATGGTCTTTTCTGAGTTATCTAGTCTGAGTGATAGATTGCCGAGGATTAATAGCATTGCACGGCAAAAGACCGCTTTATTTACTATTTAGCTTGAGCAGAGATTTAACAAAGTAATCGAAATATTTTTGTAAGGAACATTGATGCGGCCTTTGTCGGATTGATCCAATAACAAAACTTTAGAAGGAGGTAAATGAAATGCCTAACAGGGTTTCAAGGTTATGGTTTGTCGTTTTGCTAATTTTAAGTGTTGTAATTTATGCGGTGCCGCCTTCTGTCGGTTACGCGGCCGAGGAAAATTATCCTAGCAAACCTATCCGATGGATTGTTATGTGGCCGGCTGGAGGCGGTGGAGATACTGCCACTAGGACATTCACAAAGTATTTTGAGCAAGTAATCGGACAAAAAATTGTTGTTGAAAATATTGTGGGTGGCGGAGGAAGTTTGGGGTACACTGCAGCTAAAAACGCGAAACCTGATGGTTATACTTTAGTCGTTGTTCAAGGTGATTTACCCAAATTCAAACCCATGAATCTTGCTCCTCTTGACATTGATGATTTTGATGTAATAGGTAGTTTTTGTTTTCAGTCTCCAGTTCTAGTTGTCCAAGGTGATTCAAAGTGGAATACCGCGAAAGACTTTGCTGAAGATGCAAAGAAGTCGCCCGGAGAGATGACGATTGGAGTGTCAGATATCGGGGGATTCCATCATCAACCTCTTCTGTTATGGATGGAAAAGGCTGGATTTAAAGCAACGGCAATAGCGCATGATGGATCTCCTGCGATGAATGCCGCTATTCTTGGTGGCCATGTTGATGCCATCTCCTCGTATATTCGTCCAGCGATTCCTTATGTAGAAGAAGGAAAGTTGAAGTTTATTGGCTATTTCGGAGGGGAACGACATCCCGATTTTCCTGATGTTCCTACTTTTAAAGAGCTTGGTTATGATATTGTCTGGGAAATTCCGTATGGAATTGGTGGTCCCAAAGGCCTGCCCGCAAACGTTAAGTCATTCTTAGAAGAGGCGACAAAAAAAGTTTGGAAAATACCGGAGTTCAAGAGAGACCTTGAGAAGCTTGGACAATTGCTTGACGAGAAGGGTAGTACCGAGTATAGAGATAGCCTTTTTAAAATGCAGGAAGACATAGCGAATGTAATTAAATTGCTTCAATCATCATAGTTGCTTCTCGTTCCTAACCAATAGTGATAATTCACCAAAAATAATTTTTGCGGAAGGCCTGGAAAGAAAAAGATTACAAACGATGGTTTGAAAAGACTCTCTAGGTAATTTATTTTCCAGGCTTTCCGTTACTATTTGCGTGCTTCTTTTTTCTTTGCCTAATTCAGGCAAATATAAAACAGGTCAGGTGGATTATATGATTGTTGTTGAAATTATTGTGGCCCTATTCACTCTTCTCGTCAGCACCGTTTTCTTTTTGATGACATTCAGCTTCCCTTCTGTACAAGCAGATCCAGGAGGACTAGCCCTTTTCCCAAGAGTTTTCTCGGTACTGACGGCTATTCCTGCATTTCTTATCGTTGTAAACTTGAGAAGGCAGATTTTAAAAGAGATGTTCGCTTATTTCAAAAAAGGGATTTTGCTGCCTAGACATTTTTTCAAAGCAAAACCGTTCCTTGTTTTTTCACTCACACTTTTTTTCCCCATCATTTTATCTCTAACAGGATTCCTACCAGCAACCTTTCTATTTGTATTCCTTATAGTAAAAATACTTGATGGTAATACAAGGGGTGCTCTTCTTCTCAGCGTCCTTATGTCGGGTTTACTTTTTTATGTTTTCGGTACGTTAGTTGGGCTCCACCTTCCTGAAGGAGTTTTTTTTAACCGTTGATTTCCTGCAAATCTAATGACTTTAAGTTGACAAAAAAGAAGGATTAAGTAGATATGGCTGAGATTATTTTGCAATCTTTTAAGATTATTTTCCAACCTATGTTGATAACAACACTTGCGGGTTGTGTGCTGTCTGGCATTTTGATTGGGGCAGCCCCTGGGCTTACATCGACAATTGCGATTGGATTATTGGTTCCAATTACGTTTACGATGTCGAAATATTATGCTTTTGTCGCAATGTGTGGGATTTATTGTGGAAGCATTTATGGTGGTTCAATTACGGCGATACTTATGAATGTTCCAGGTACCCCCTGTGCGGCGGTGACGGCAACGGAAGGATGGCCCATGACACAAAAAGGCGAGGGGGGTACTGCGCTTGGTCTTGCTACTTACAGTTCCTCTTTGGGGGGAATGTTTAGTTGTTTAGTTTTGGTGTTTCTTTCACTAAAATTAGCCTCCTTAGCCACTCTTTTTGCCGGACCCGAGTATTTTTCCCTTTGCTTGTTGGCCTTGGTAGTAGTTTTTACCCTTTCGTGTGAATCTTTTTCCAAAGGACTTATGGCGACTGCTTTTGGCATCCTTCTTTCTACGGTTGGTCTCGATCTAATTAGTCCTTACCCACGATTCACTTTTGGTATTCAGGAATTGACGGTAGGTATTCCCGAAGTACCAGCCACTATCGGTCTACTTTGTGTTGCAGAAGCCTTCAGAATGATACATCGTCCCTCCGCTTTTGTCGGAAGCCAGAAAAAAGTAACGGGGATCATCTCTTCATATAAACTCTTGCCGAGACATTGGGTCAACCTATTACGATCGAGTGTGATAGGTACTGTCATTGGGATCCTTCCTGGTTTGGGTGCGGCTATGGCCTCTTTTATGGCCTATGGAGAGGCCAAAAGAGCATCCAAACATCCGGAGGATTATTGCAAAGGATCCCACGAAGGTCTTATCGCAAGCGAGACTGCAAATAATGCTGTCACAGGTGGAGCTCTCGTACCTATGTTAACTTTGGGTATACCTGGTGATTCTAATACCTTGATGATGATGAGCGCGATGCTAATCCAAGGTTTGATCCCTGGTCCAGCGCTTTTTCGGGATCAACTTGATTTGGTATATGTTATATTTTTCGCCATGATTCTTTCAAACATTTTTATTCTTGTTTTCGGACTACTCATGTCCAATGTTATCGGAAAACTAGCAATGAAAGCTGATGCCAAATACTTAATGCCCATTGTATTAGTCTTATCGATCATAGGACCTTCAATAGGTTACGGGCACATTTATTATTTTTGGCTCACGATCACCTTTGGTTTCATTGGCTATTTTTTTCAAAAGGGTGGGTTCCCCGTCCTCTCAATAGCCATGGCTCTAATTCTTGGGCCTATCATGGAAAAGAGTTTACGGGCTGCATTAATGCTCCCTCATGCGGGTGTTAAATTGTTTCTTACCCGACCCTATTCCCTGATCTTCCTTGTAGCTGCCGTTTTGGTTCTTTTCTACAATTTGCGGAGGGAAATAACAAGGAGGAGATGTATCCCCTGAAACCCACGAGGCCGAAAAGGCAATACCCTTTAATAAATATTTTCAGGAAGGGCGTGAATGTTTTTGAAACAAGAGAAAATGATTAAGGTTTTAAATAGTGTATCATTGGGTCCCGGTAAAGTTCAATATGCAGAGGGCGTAAGAGCTGGTCGATGGATCTTTTTGACAGGAGCTATGGCTTCCGATTTTGAAAAAGGTGTCCCTCTTTCGGTCTTTAATCCCTCGCATCCTAGATTTGGGAAGCCCAAAAATGAAAAGGAAGCGACATACATTTTCGATAGAATGAGAACGTTGCTTCGGTCCAATAAGAGTGATATGGAAAACGTGGTAAGACTTGATCAATATTACACATCTTGGACGGCTGTAGATTCGTATCATACTGGCCGTAGAAAAGCTTTTGGGCAATACATCCCCCCTAGCACTTCCATTTTGCAAAAGAAACTCCTTTTAAGGGACGCAGAGATTGAAGTAGAGATGATTGCGATTATTCCCTCAAGGGAGTTTTCAGTTCAGCCGGTTGTCTTATCTGAGGTTGATGCTCCTGCTTCTTCCGGTTATGCCCCGGCCGTAAAAGTCGGTGATTTTATTTTCATAGCAGGGCTCATAGCAACTAAAGGAAAAGGAAAAGAAGAACATGTTCCTTCTGAAGCCCAAATCGTACCTGGCTATCTTTGGAGAGGGACACAAATAAAACTAGAAACGGATTATATAATAAGTAAAAGATTAATACCAGCTCTTGATAGATGCGGATCCTGTCTATCTAATGTGGTTAAAGCACAAATCCACTTGAGAGATAGAGATGATATCCCAGGTTTTATGGAAGTATGGAAAAAATATTTTCCAGTTGATCCTCCTGTTACCACTATAATACCAACCTCAAACCCAGGTTTTGCCGTAGAACAAGCGGCTATTGAAATCACAATAATTGCTCTTTCAAACGAGGGGAAAACCAGAAAAGAGATTATAAGTATTCCCATTTGTACAAGCTTTGAAAACCAGACCTTAGCAATCAAGGCAGGTGATTTGTTATTTATCACAGGCTTAATGGCAACCGATGAAAATGGACTTGTTAAAGAATGTGTAAAAAACGATAAGCAACCTTTCTTCGGTTCATCTATTTATTGTCAGATGGACAATATTTTAGGCAAAGCAAAAAGAATTTGCGAAGAAGCAGGTACAAGTTTGGCAAATACTGTGAGAATTCAACAATATCACGAAAACCTTAACGAATTCTATGAGGCGTACCAGACTTGGCAAAACTATCTACCTAATCAGGCCTTACCCTTTTCGGCAGTCGAGGTCCCATCTTTGGCCATTCCGAGTTGTTCGGTTTTACTGGATCTTTGGGTGTACGCACCTTGAAGTCAATATCTGAGTCTTAAACGAAGGTAAAAGTCGCGTGCTGGATGTAATCCTTAAGTTATTAATTGGGTGTAACTTGATGGAATAGCATTCTTCCCATAAGTCATGAATCTGTTTCCTCAGATAAAAGCTAACGACGAAGCTAGTAAAGTTTCATCATTTGTTTAACAATTGGCACCAAATTTAGGGTGGTGTCATGGATAAAAAAGCTTACGAATATCCGGTTAGAAACGAATCTGCCGCTTAGAAATTCTTCTTGAGATTTTGTTGGGAAAACAAGAAACATGTTTCTTGTTTTTGCTTATATTTGTTTCGTTGCGGTTTTGTTCCAAATGTTGAGTAACTACCTTTTTTAGATAGGGAGTGTTGATTATGCAATTATCGCAAAAGTCGAGAAGGGTGCCCGAAAAGATCCTCCTCGGGCCCGGCCCCACGCCCGTCGAGGGGAGGATCCTCAGGGCCATGGCCGAGCCGACCCTCGGCCACCTGGACAGGGATTTTGTCGCCATCATGGACGAGACCAGGGATCTCCTCAGGATGGTCTTCCAGACGGGCAACGACCTGACGGTGGCCATGCCCGGCACCGGCAGCGCCGGCATGGAGACGGCCTGCGTGAACATGATCGAGCGGGGCGACAAGGCCATAATCTGCTCCCACGGCGTCTTCGGCTCCCGGATGCAGGACGTGGCCGGCCGGTGCGGTGCCGAGGTGGTCGAGGTCAACGCCCCGATGGGCAGGCCCCTGGACCCCGGTGATGTCGAGAAGGCCGTCAGGGCCAACCCCGATGCCAAGTTCCTGGGGATAGTCCACGCCGAGACCTCCACCGGTGTGCTCCAGCCCCTCGACGAGATCGCCAACATGGCCCACGGTGCGGGCATGTTCATAGTGGTCGACGCCGTGACGTCCCTCGGCGGCATGGAGATCCCCGTGGACCGGCTCGGCCTTGACATGGTCTACAGCGGGAGCCAGAAGTGCCTCGGCTGCCCCCCCGGGCTGGCGCCGGTGACGGTGGGGCCCAGGGCTGTGGAGCACATCAGGGGGAGAAAGACCAAGGTCCAGAGCTGGTACCTGGACCTGACGATGATCATGCGTTACTGGGGGCAGGAGAGGTTCTACCACCACACCGCCCCGGTCAACATGATCTACGGGCTCAACGAAGGCCTGAGGGTCATCGCCGAGGAGGGGCTCGAGGCCCGGTTCGTCCGCCACAGGAAGAACGCGGAGTCCCTCTGGGCGGGGCTGGAGGCCCTGGGCCTGGAGCTGCTGGTGGAGCCCGCCTTTAGGCTGCCGAGCCTGACGTCGGTGAGGATGCCCGTCGGGGTGGATGAAGCCGCCGTCAGGAGAAGGCTCATGGAGGAGTACTCCATCGAGGTGGGTTCCGGCCTCGGCGACCTGAAGGGGAAGATCATAAGGATAGGCCTCATGGGCAGCGGTTCCACCAGGAAGAACGTGGTCCTCCTGCTGTCGGCCCTGGGGGCCGTCCTTTCAAGGGAAGGCTTTGCCAACGACGTCGGGGCGGCCATAGAAGAGGCTGTAGCGGCTCTTGATGGATAGAGGGAGGCTTCAAACAGAACTAGGAATCCTAAATAGTACTTTTTTAGTTTTATGCCATTTGTTTCCTTGATGATTCACACTTAGTCCGCTGTTCTTGGACAAATCCGTAGATTTCAGCAAATAGTTACCTTAAAAAGGCAATAGAATAGCCTTAATAAGATGGTGATATATTCATAATTTGTATTATTTTGAGTTTCTGATTTGGGTGTTGTGAAGTCTATTTGCAGTCGAATTGTTAGTTTAATTAAAGTATTTAAAAATAGAATAACACAAAATTTCACTAACTTTGCTTAAGGGTTTGATTGCCTTGGGTTTTTTATGTGGTTGATTTTACTTCCCATTATTTTATTTTGTAACTACTTGTTTAGAAACAAGCGTCATTGGAATTCTCGGGTGAATATTTACAATGTTAAAAAAATACACCCAAATAATGCTTGAGGAGGACCTTTACCGATGGCCAAGAAAAAAGGGAGACTCGAGTTTCTTCAGATGAAGCAGGGCGGAGATCTCGCCGCGTGGATCACTGCCTACGACTTCCCGACGGCTTCCTTTGCCGAGGCGGCCGGGATGGACATGATCCTCGTAGGGGACTCGCTTGGAATGGTGGTGCTCGGTTACGAAGGCACCGTCCCGGTCACGATGGAAGACTGCATCCGTCACAGCCAGGCGGTCCGGAGGGGAGCGCCCAATACCTTCTGCATCGGCGACATGCCCTTTCTCAGCTACCAGGTGAGCAACGAGGATGCGGTACTCAACGCCGGCCGTTTTCTCAAGGAGGCGGACATGGACGCCGTGAAGCTTGAGGGAGGCCGCCGTGTGACGGGGCGCATCAGGGCGATCACCGATGCGGGGATCCAGGTCATGGGGCACATCGGGCTCACTCCCCAGAGCTCGGGTCAGTTGGGAGGTTTCAAGGCCCAGGGCCGCGACCCGGACAGCGCCCGGGAACTAATAAAGGACGCGCTGGCTGTCCAGGAAGCCGGAGCCTATGCCTTGCTCCTCGAGGCGGTCCCGCCGGAGCTCACCGAGTACATATGGAAGAAGCTGGATATCCCCGTTTACTCCATCGGCGCCGGCGCCCCCTGCGACGGTCAGCTCATTATTTGCGGTGACATGCTGGGACTCTTCCAGGCCTTTACACCGAAGTTCGTCAAGAAGTACGCCAACGTCGCCGAGATCGAGGTCGCCGCTTTCAAGGAATACATCGCCGATGTGAAGCAGGGGGTCTTTCCCGCCGACGAGCACGTCTACCACATCCTCAAGGGCAGGGAAGAGGACTTCGCGAAGATGCTCAAGGAGTTCGATTAGCACACCGGAAGGACTGAGCATTTTGGACCGGGGGGCGAGCCCCCCGGTTTTTTCTTCCTTCGCCATTACACCAGGCGTGGGGAGGAAATACATCCCCCGTTTCGTCCTGTCGCCCCGGGCAAACAGAAGGGAGACAGGACCCCTCGCCTGGGTCAGTTAGCCAGGTACTCCAGGGTCTGGCTGATCTGGAGACAGGCGATAAAGTATTCGCAGACCACCCTCCAGGTCATCTCCAGGACGGCGACGGCCAGGGCAAACAAAAGCCAGGCCCTCGGACCCTTCCCTGTCTTCCCCGCCAATTCCGAAAAGGACCGCGCCGCCTGGGGGTAGCGAGAGCGGACTCTCCGCAAAAGGAGCCAGGCCACGAAGGGCATGACAAAAGCGCCGACGAAGTAAAGGACCTTTATCACCGCCGGCCCGATGAGCAGGTCGAAGTCGAGGTAACCGATGATGGTGCCCAAGCCGAGCATCCTCCTTCCAGAAGTGTGTCCCAGTACATCTTACTTCAAACCGCCAACTATCCCGCCTCCCGCAACGAAGTCGACCTCACCGGTCTTTATCCCGGGAGACAGTCGGCGGCCTTAAGGGGTAAAAGAAGTGTTTGTCACGGACACCCATATAATACCGCTAAAGGGACATCCAGATTCCCGCACATGGATACAATCCTGAGGTGAAGTCTTGTAAACGGATATGGCATTCTTTGTTCAGGAAGAACCTGGACGGGGGTGCCGACCGTGGCGAAGCTAAAGGAGCATCACATCATGTGCGCGGAAGAACTTGCAAGAAACCAGAGCATCAGACAAGTAGCGTCCACCTTCGGAGTGGATGAAAGCACCCTGAGATATAGGCTTTACAGGCATAAAGAGGGTTCTGTCGACGGTAGATCCCTGCAGCAGGAAGCATGCGCGCCCTATGAGCCGGTCATCTTGGAGCGGATTCGGCAGCAGGTGTCAATTTACACCCAGATTCCCGCAGTAAATTTACATCCACTTTCCCGCAGACGTACACATTCCCTCTTGAACGCGTTGGGGTGATTCGTGAACCTGAAATGTTCGACCGTTCAGATCATCCCTCC
>ERZ1026796.45-NODE-45-length-110065-cov-5.101721_pt1 | contig 110065 bp, 91 predicted proteins | sample MGYA00520874_ERZ1026796 | MGnify/ENA primary metagenome ERZ1026796 (study PRJEB33270, sample SAMEA104284474) | anaerobic digester metagenome | biome: Anaerobic digester microbiome; feature: mesophilic sludge digester; material: Anaerobic digester biomass | place...
TCGCCGTTCGTCGCGTCCTTCGTCGGCTCCTAGTGCCTAGGCATCCGCCATGCACCCTTTTGTTCTTAACCTTGTTTTTTTTAATCCAACTTATTACTATTCAATTTTCAAAGATCTATTTATTAAAGGCAATAAGCCTTTAAAAACTAAACAAACATAAGAGAAATATATAATGATTTTTTAAAAAAGATAAAACCATTTAAAATCTTTTGTACATAAATCTTTCTCCCTAGAAAGGAGGTGATCCATCCCCACGTTCTCGTAGGGATACCTTGTTACGACTTCACCCCAATCATCTATCCTACCTTCGATGGCTCCCTCCTTACGGTTAGGCCACCAGCTTCGGGTATTATAAACTTTCATGGTGTGACGGGCGGTGTGTACAAGACTCGAGAACGTATTCACCGTAACATTCTGATTTACGATTACTAGCGATTCCAACTTCATGTAGTCGAGTTGCAGACTACAATCCGAACTGAGACTAACTTTATGAGATTAGCTCTACCTCACGGTTTTGCAACTCTTTGTATTAGCCATTGTAGCACGCGTGTAGCCCAGGTCATAAGGGGCATGATGATTTGACGTCATCCCCACCTTCATCCGATTTGTCACCGGCAGTCTTGCTAGAGTGCCCAACTTAATGATGGCAACTAGCAATAAGGGTTGCGCTCGTTGCGGGACTTAACCCAACATCTCACGACACGAGCTGACGACAACCATGCACCACCTGTTTATAAAGTGAAATAAGCAAGCTTAATTCTTAGCCCTTAATCTCTTAAGTATTCTTTACACTGTCAAGACCTGGTAAGGTTCTTCGCGTTGCATCGAATTAAACCGCATGCTCCACCGCTTGTGCGAGTCCCCGTCAATTCCTTTGAGTTTCAGTCTTGCGACCGTACTCCCCAGGCGGAGTGCTTACTGCGTTAGCTTGAGCACCGATTCTACCGATACTTAGCACTCATCGTTTACGGCGTGGACTACCAGGGTATCTAATCCTGTTTGCTCCCCACGCTTTCGTACATCAGCGTCAGATGTGGCCCAGTAAACCGCCTTCGCCACTGGTGTTCCTCCAAATCTCTACGCATTTCACCGCTCCACTTGGAATTCCATTTACCTCTACCACTCTCTAGACCCGTAGTTTCTAATTACCTCACACGGTTAAGCCGTGTGCTTTCAAATCAGACTTGCAGGCCCGCCTACGTACCCTTTACGCCCAATAATTCCGGATAACGCTCGCCCCCTATGTATTACCGCGGCTGCTGGCACATAGTTAGCCGGGGCTTCCTCATTAGGCACCGTCATAAATTGATCATTTCCTATCAATTCCATTCTTCCCTAATAACAGATCTTTACGATCCGAAGACCTTCTTCAATCACGCGGCATTGCTCGGTCAGGGTTCCCCCCATTGCCGAAAATTCCCTACTGCTGCCTCCCGTAGGAGTTTGGGCCGTATCTCAGTCCCAATGTGGCTGTTCTACCTCTCAGTACAGCTACGCATCATCGCCTTGGTAGGCTGTTATCTTACCAACTAGCTAATGCGATATAGACCCCTCTTCGAGCGGGGCTTTGGAGCCCCTTTTAATAATTAAACATGCGTCTAATTATTTTATTCGGTATTAGCAAAAGTTTCCCTCTGTTATCCCCAACTTAAAGGTAGGTTATCTATATATTACTCACCCGTTCGCCACTAAAAATATCTAAATGCAAGCATCTATATATTTTCCGTTCGACTTGCATGTATTAGGCATGCCGCCAGCGTTAATCCTGAGCCAGGATCAAACTCTCAATTTAATATCTAAACTATTTCTAGTTTATTCCTGTCTCTTCTCTTGTTTGTTTAGTTTTCAAAGACTTATTTAGACACGTATTCTCATCACGTGCTTTATTATTATATAATATTTGAATTTAAAAGTCAACAACTTTATTCCAATTATTGAAAGAAAAAACCACACAAAATTAAAAGAGCAATAGACTATTTTTTGATATCTATTGCCCTATTTTATAGCTTTTAAAGCTAATTATATCAGTTTATGTCTTTAATGTTTATAAACAATTATTCCCAAATTATTGGAATATCATTTGTGTAATATCAATTTTAAAAACAATGCTTTTCGTAGGATCTGTTTTTATTCTGAAACCCAAATTGTTGGAGCACCAGTGACATAACGCCAATGGTTTCCGTCATAATTAGGCGTCTCGCTATACCAATAAACAGGAAGATTACTTGAATTCCACCAATATTCCCAACCTGCAGGTTTATCTGTTGCTTTCGCATAAATATTTAAAGATGTGCTGCTGTCAAAAGCATAGTGATCAATTGTTGTAACGCTTCTTGGAATAACAATTTGACCTAACCATAAACATCTACCAAAAGCATATTCGCCAATTGAAACAAGTCCTTCTTCTAATGTAACTGAAGTTAACCAAGTGTTATAAAATGCGTTTCTGCCAATTGATTTTACATTACCACTAAGTTCTAATGTTGTTATTTGAGAGCCATTAAAAGCTTCATCACCAATAGCTTCAATATCAGCTGGGATTGTTGAAATTTTAATTCCATAAAGAAGAGTATTTGTTGCCGTTTCAATAATTGCATTACAATTTTCTCTAGAATCAAAAACTTGATTTTCACTATCTACTGTAAGAGCTGTAGCATTATTACAAGCACTAAAACCTGGTTTTTGCATAAATCTTACTCCACTACCGATTGTAATCGTAAGTGTGCCTGTACATTCACCAAAAGCATCATATTTAATACTTTGAACATTATCTGGTATTACAATATGAAACAATGTGCTACATCCTTTAAACGCATCTTTACCGATAACAACCACACTATTTCCTAAAGTAAGATTTCTAAGCATGCCGCAATAATAGAAAGCATTGTCGCCAATATACGTAGTAGTATTCGGAATTACAACTTCTGTTACCAAACGATTGCGATAAAATGCACTCTCTTCAATAACTTTAAGATTGTTTGGAAGTCTAATTGCTCCTAGATTTAAACACTCAGCAAAAGCCGAATTACCAATATAAGTTATACTATTAGCTAATGTAACGCGTTCTAAATTCGTGCAAGCAAGAAAAGCAGAATCTTCTATCGTTTTAACACCTTCTGGAATAGTAATTGCTGTTATTTGTGTATTATTATAAAAAGCATGTGCTCCAATAATTTCTACTCCGTTTGGAATAATCGTTTCATTAAACCCAAAAGCAAGACGAGACGTTAATTTTTCAATAATTGCTGATTCATTAGGTGCTGCATATACTGTGTTGTCTTCATCAACAATAATCCTATTTAATCCATTACATGCCTGAAAAGCGCTACGTCCAATATACTTAACATTTTTAGGAATTGTAATTGTTGTTAAACTAGAACATCCTTCAAAAGCAAAACCAGCTATTATTTTTGTATTTTCGTGAATTTCAATATTATTTATTGAAGTGTTCTTTGCTTTCAATAATACTAAATAAGGATTTTCACCATTACCCAAATACTTTGCATTATTATATTCGGTAGTTGCCAAGTTGTCGTGTTGATAGAAAGCATAGATACCCATATATTCAATGCTATTAGGAATTGAAACAGACACTAAAGAACGACTTCTTTCAAAAGCATTGTTTCCTATGTATCTAAGATTATTTCCAAATGTAACTTTAGTTATTGATGACTGACTAAAAGCATTATCATCTATTTTTATCAAACTATCAGGAAATGTTATTTCTGTTAGTCCTTTGCATTGAGAAAAAGCAAGTTTGCCTATTATTTTAACTCCAGTACCAAAGTTTAATTCTGTAAAGTTTATCTTTTCAAAAGCGCCATTAGCAATAAGTTTACATTTATTATGAATTGTAATTGAAGTATTCCAAGAAGAAGACATTCCCACAAGAACTAAATAAGGATTTCCATTATTACCTAGATATTTCCCACCTTCATATGTAGTGTATTCCATATTGTCATAGCCCTTAAACATTGCTTTACCAAAACTCTCAATACTATTTGGTAAACTCATTGATCTTAATTTAGGACACTCGCGAAATGCTTCGTCGCCAATATAAGTAAGGCCTTCAGGTAAATTAATAGTCTCTAATAACGGACAAATACCAAAAGCATTTGCACCTATTGTTTTTATACCATTACCTAAAGTAACTGTTTTTAAAGCAGAGCAATTGCAAATAGCATCTTTTTTAATTTCTTGAATGCTATTAGGAACAATTAACTTTGTCATTGTTTTGTTGCTATTAAATGCCCATCGGTCAATAGAGATAACGGGTTTTTCCATATAATACTCAGGAATTGAAACTTTATTGGCATTACCTAAATAATGAACAACAGTATAACCATCACCTAGATCTGCAAATACAAATTCTGTTTCTAATGATTCTGTTCCTCCTTCGTCGCCTCCGCCTCCGCCACCACCATCTTCTTTAACTTTAAACTTAGCTGTATATGTTGCATTTCCTACAACTTTACTTATAGCAGGTTCCCAACCATCAAAAGTATATCCTTCTTTTGTTGGAGTTGCGCCTTTATATTGGGGAATGCTATCATATGCAGCTTGTTCATTTGTTTCTAAAACTGTACCATCCCAGTTTTTCCAAGTAATTGTATATTCAATAGGTGTTTTTTTAAATTGTGCAATATAAGTAACATCCTCTTCAACATACGTAACTGCTGGAGACCATCCATTAAAACTATAAGTATAATGTTCTTCGTTTTCTTTTGTTGGTTCCTCTCCGTCATATACCGGATATGTTCCTTCTTCAACATTTTCGTCAATTTCTAGAACTGTTCCGTCGTGATTCTTCCAAGTAACTGTGTAATATTCTGCCTCACCACAACTACAACTTGAAAGAAAGATAACTGCTAAAAATAGCATAACTAAAATCCCGCTTATTTTTTTCATAAAACCTCCTGCGTTTAATGACGTGTAAAGTTATATTTTTTCGATATTTATATATCTATTAATATTTTAAATATGTATTTAGTTTTATAATTTTATTTATTGTTGGACCCAAATTACAGGAACACCATCTACATAATGCCAATGTGATCCATTATAATTAGGAGCCTCACTATACCAATAAACTGGAGTTCCTTCATTCCAATTGCTATCCCAAGTCTCTGGTAATTCTGTTGTTTCTACAAAAATCTTTAAATTTGTACACCTTCTAAAAGCATAACGACCAACATTTACAACACTTTCTGGAATAACTATCGCATTTAAGCCTGAACAGCGATAAAAAGCATATTCACCAATTGCTGTTATGTTATCGCTTAATTCAAGATTTTCAAGATTTACACATTCATAAAATGCATATCTTCCAATTTCTGTAACACTATCTGGAATTATCGTTGCTTTAGTTCCAAAAACAAGAATATTTGGTTCTGTTTCGATAATTGCATTACAGTTTTCTCTTGAATCGTAAACTTTATTTTCACTATCAACAGTTGCTGTTGCAACTCCTTTACAACCAAGAAAAGCATAAGGGTTAATACTTATAACTCCTTTACCAATTTTAATTGATGTTACAGCGGAACAACCAGAAAAAGCACTGCTCTCTATGGTCTTTACACTATCAGGAATTGTAATTGGTTGTAAAACCTCACAACCAGAAAATGCAGTTTCACCAATAACAACTAAACTAGATCCTAAAGTAAGATTTTCTAATCCCTCACAATTACCAAAAGCATACTCATCAATATAAGAAACCGAATCTGGAACAACAAGAGTTGTTAATGAATGACAACGATGAAAAGCCCAGTGACCAATATATTTAAGTTTATTTGGAATTGTAAGTGATCCTAATTTATAACAATCAGAAAAAGCACTTCTTCCTATATGAGTTACACTGTTAGGAATTGTCACAGATTCTAATTTCATACAATAAGAAAAAGCACTATCTCCAATTGATGTAACTCCTTCTGGAATTATTATTGTTTCTAACTGGCTACAATTATTAAAAGCATCATCCCCTATTTTTGTTACTCCTTCTGGTATAACCGCATTGTTAAGGCCTAAAACAACTGTTTTTGTTGCTTTTTCAATAATTACTGTGTTGTTTGGAGCTTCATATACTATATTGCCTTCTTCCACAATAACTTCAGTTAAATTGTTACTATCATAGAAAAGATTTTTACCCAAGAATTTAACATTTTTAGGAATTGTAATTGTTGTTAAATTTCGACAACGAGCAAAAGCTACATCAGCAATCATTTTTGTATCTTTATGAATTTCAATATTGTTTTTCGATTTATCTCTTGCCTCTAATAACAATAAATGAGGGTTGTCGCTATTACCTAAATAATTGCAACCATCATAGTCTGTTGTTATTAAATTATCGTTATAATCAAATGCATAAGGCCCAATAAATTCAAGACCATTAGGTAGCGAAACTGTTGTTAATTGAGAACAACTTTCAAAAGCATAAAGGCCAATATATTTAACACTTTCTGCTATTGTAACTTTAGTAACAGATGATTGACTAAAAGCACTAATGCCAATCTTTATAATACCTTCAGGAATTATTAATTCTGTTAATCCCTTACAATTTTTAAAAGCATTTCCTCCTATTATTTTTACTCCGCTACCAAAATTAATTGTCTCGATATTGCTTTTAGATAAAGCACCATCGCTTATAAGTTTACAATTATTATGAATAGTAAATGAGGTTGCTTCTTTATCAATCATATCTACTAAAACTAGATGAGGGTTTGTAGCATTACCTAAATATCTTCCATTTGCGTATTCATTATATGTCACGGTACTTGGCTCTTCATATGAATCAAACATATATTCACCAAAACTTTCAATGCTGTTTGGTAAACTAACTGATGTTAGTGCTGGACAATTAGAAAACACCATTATATCAAGGTGAACAAACCCTTCAGGTAAATTAACAGCTTCTAGTGCCAAACAACTGTCAAAAGCCATCATTCCGATTGTTTTTAGACCGCTACCAAAGGTAATCCTTTCTAAAATCTTACATTGTGCAAAAGCATCTTCTTTAATATCAACAACACTATCTGGAATAACTAGCGATTTCATTGTGTCATTTGCAAAAAATGCCCATTTTTGAATAGAAATTATAGGTTTTCCTTTATGTTCACCAGGTATTACAACATCGCTTGCATTACCAAAATAATGAACTAAAGCATAACCTTCTCCAACATCCGCAAAAACAAAATCTTCTGTTGATGTAGGTTCACCTGTTCCTCCACTAACTTTAAATTTAGCAGTATATTCTATATTAACTTTTACTTTACTTAAAGCAGGTTCCCAACCAATAAAAGTATGTCCTTCTTTTGTTGGAGTAGCACCATTATATTCAGGCATAGTGTCATATGGAACATCTTCGTCAACTTCTAAAACTGTACCATCATAATTCTTCCAAGTTACTGTATATTTAGATTCTCTAGCTGTAAACTGTGCGATATAAGTTGCATCTTCTGTAGCTTTCTTAACTGCCGGAGACCAACCACTAAAAGTATAAGCATTGTTTTCGTCTCCTTCTTTAGTTGGTACTGCTCCATCATATTTTGGCACGGTTCCCTCTTTAACTCCTTCGTCAACTTCTAAAACTGTACCGTCGTGATTCTTCCAAGTAATTGTATAAAGTTTTTCTTCCCCACAACTACAAGCCGAAAGAAATATAACTGCTAAAAACAGCATAACTAAAATCCCACCTATTTTTTTCATAAAACCTCCTTTGTTTAATGATATATTAAATGGTGTATTGTTATATACTTTTCAAACAAATAAAGCACATAAGTAAATTTTATTCTCTTATACTTATGTGCTTTTATTTATATTATTGACTTACATTAAGTTTCAATAATATTCTATTGTTAATTCTTAAAATAATCATCAGATAAATGGCGTATATTAAAATACTACCATATTACTCTATCTCCATCTGCCCAGTGAATATAAATCAAATAACCAGAACACCAATATGTATGCCCATAAACATTAGAATAATTATGCCAAGCTTCTCCTGTCTTTTCGGTCGTTGTTGCATTTGTGCGAATACAATATTGTCCTCTTCCAATGGTAGGGCCTGTCATAGCATGATCCCAAACAATAGCATTTATCTGAATGGTTTCAACAGTGTTAGGAATATAAATTGAAGTTACGCAATATGCGAAATGTTCGTGTTCAAGTGGACCATTGCCATCACCATTTTTAAAATCTGAAGCCTTATAAGTATGATGTGGAAGATCATGACAGTGATAAAAAGCGTGAGTTTCTATTGTTTTAACACTAGCTGGAATATTTATCCTTGTTATACCTACTTTATAAAACGAATCTCTTCCTATTATTTCTACGCCATCAGGAATTGTTGTGTTTTTACAACCATAAATAAGTTTTTTAGATTCTGTTTCAATAATTGCATTACAACCTCCTCTTGAATCATATACTGGATTGTTACCATCTACTGATATAAGAGAAAGACCCAAACAATTAAGAAACGCATTTTCTCCTATCTCTCTAACTTGATATGGAATATCTAATGAGAAAAGAGATTGACAGTTTTCAAATGCTTCTCTACCAATAAATTTTAGAGTTTTAGGTAATCTAATGTCCCTTAAGGCTACACAATCGTGAAATGCATAATCAAAAATTTGTTCAACTCCTTCATCTGGTAAGTAAATTTCCTCTAATTTCTCACATCCATTAAAACAACTATTATAAATTGTACGAACCGATGCTGGTAGTTCAATATATTCTAAACTTATACAATTATAAAATGCACATAAACTCTTTAAGTTAGAATCTTCTGCGAAAGTAACATATTTTAAAGCTGTACAATCATGAAATGTATAGCTAAGGTGTTCTACTTTTGCTGGTATACGCATGCTTGTTAGACGTGTACAACCTGAAAATTCTCCAGACTCAAATTCTTCAAAAGTATCTGGTAAATTAACCACTTGTAATCCTGTACAATTTTCAAATGCATATGATCCCATTTCTATAATGTGTTCTGGTATATCAAGAGTAACTATTCGCGGACAATTTGCAAACATACTGCGACCAATATATGTCATACTCTTACCAAAAACAATGTTTTCTAATACAAGACAGCCTTTAAACTCATCTTGATGGAAATCTCGAACAGTATCAGAAAAAATAACTGTTTTTAGTTTTGGAGATTGCTGAAATGCATTAGGGTAAATTTGCATAACTGGATACCCATCATACCAAGCCGGAATAGTCACTTCTTCGCTCGTTTCTTTCAAGTTCCATCCACTTATTACAGCATAGCCATGATCATATTCATATTGACTAGATCCTTCATGTATTATAAATTCAAATTCATCTTGTGGACGTACATCATAATATCCTGGTTTTGGAAAACAGTCATATGTTGCTTGATATACATAAGCATTGTCCATATAGCTATATCGATCATTTAAAATCCACTCTTTAAATGGATAAAAATATTTAGTATCGTTTGGATCGTCTATTTTTCTAGGTTCTGCTCCTTTATATACGTGCTCGTCGTTCTCTTTCACATACTCTTCTTGAAGAACAACACCTTCACTAATATATTTTACTAAACAAGCATCTTTAAAATAAGCAGTAAATGTAGTATCTTCTTTAATAGTAGCACTACCTGGATTTGGAGACCAACGATCAAATAATCTTTTAGCACCTGTTTGAGGGTCATCACCTATTGTAGGTACTGGACCATCCCAACTTGCATATGTACCAGCAAAAACACCTTCTTCAACTTTTAAAATTGTTCCTTCAAAAGTTTTCCATGTAACTGTATAAGTCTTTTGTATAGCTGTAAATTGAGCTGTATAAGTCATATTGTAAGTTACTTGTCCTGGGGCAGGACTCCATCCCATAAACATATAATCATAACGTTCATCAGATTTTTTTGTAGGGGCAGGTCCACTATAATTAGCCATTGCACCCGATACTACTGCGTTATCTACAGCCAATGTAGATCCATCCCAATTTTTCCAAGTTACTGTATGTGTATTAATTTCTTCGAATCGAGCTGTGTAAGTAACATTTTTAGTTACTGGTTCTAACTTTGGATCCCAACCTTTAAAAACAAAATCTGCTCCTCTTGTTGGGATTTCTCCATCATAAGATGGCATTGTTCCTTGTGGAACACTTACATCTAGTTCTAGTAAGTCTCCATTATAATTAAGCCAAGTAACAGTATAATAAACATCTTCTTCTGACACAGTGACTTTAATTTTTGCACTTAAGTCACCGCTTGTAACAGTAATATATGTTGTTCCTTTTGAAACACCAACTATCACTCCATTTTCAACAGTTGCAATACTTGCATCTTCTGTTTCCCAAACTATTTTTTCACTAGTTTCACTAAGTACATCTACTAACAGATTTTCACCTAAAGCGATAGTCACTTCGTTTTTTTCTAGAGAAAGCTTTAACTTTTCTTTACAACCATAACTAAAGAATGTTACAAAGAAAACAAGTATGATTGTGCCAAGCACTTTGAATGTTTTTTTCATAGTTTCCTCTCTTTTTATATTTTAAAAATATTCGTTAGATTAAATAAATTACCAACTTGTTCCATCTGCCCAATGAACGCTAACATAAAATCCGCTACACCAATATGTGTGTCCATAAACATCAGAATGATCATGCCAGTTAGGTTTTTCACCTTTTTTTGCATCAGTATGAATACAAAATTGTGATCCAATTATACCGGTTTCGGAATAAGGCCCCATAAAATGTGTATCAAAAATAATGCCGCTATTTTGAATTGTCTCTACAGTTTTAGGAATAAAAAGCGAAATTTTGCAATAATAACTATGATCATGTTTAAGCTGTCCTTTATCATAATCTGCATCTGTATAATTATAATGAGGAAGATCATGACAATAATAAAAAGCATAAGATTCAATTGTTTTAACGCTTGCTGGAATGGTTATGCTTGTAAAAGGCGTCCTAAAGAAAGCGTGTCTTCCAATTATTTCTACAGTGTTAGGAATTTTTGTGTTTTTACAGCCTTTAATTAATTTGTTTGTTGCTGTTTCTATAATCGCATTACAATCATTTCTAGAATCATATTTTGGATTTTGTCCACTTACATCTATAAAAGAAAGATTTTTGCACTCTGAAAAAGCTCCCTCTAATTTTTGAACTGAAGCAGGTATGTCAATAGAGAAAAGACTATCACAATTTCTAAACGCCTTTTCATCGATTTCTTCAAGTGTTTCAGGGAATATAACTCTATGCAAAGATACACAATCTTGAAAAGCTCCTTCGCCAATTAAAGTCATTCCTTCTGGAGCTATATCAACTTGAACTAAACTTTCACAACCCGCAAATGCATAATCATAAATACAACTAGATAATGCTGGTATTTCAATATATTTTAAACTAGTACAATCCTGAAATGTACATTTACCAATACCTATTAATTTGCTATCTTCCCCAAAAGTAACTTCAACCAAATCTTCACAACCTGTAAATGTCCAGTTACCTATATTTGTTACTGAAGCTGGTATGTGAATGCTAACTAACCTCTTACATTGTGCAAATGTACTGTTATCAATTTCTGTAAGGGTTGATGGCAAAGTAATTAATTTTAGATTTTCACATTCATTAAATGCACGCCAATCTATCTTTTCAATACCTTCCGGTACGACAAAATCAGTTAAACTCACACATTTTTCAAACATACGGGTATAAACTCGTGTTAGTTTCTTTCCAAAAACAAAAGTTTCTAATGCTGGGCAATCAACACACATACCTTCAGCAACCCATATAGCAGTATCAGAACAAATAAGTTTTTCTAGTTTTTGTGATTCAGCAAACGCCTTATAACCTATTTGCAAAATTGGATACCCTTTATACCAAGCAGGAATAGTTGCCTCAACTCCGCTATCTTTTAGTTTGTATTTCTTAAGCACGGCATATCTTCCATATTCTTGATAACGATAGTCATATGTGTCAATTTCAAATTCTTCATCAATTGATAAATGACCATATCCTGATTTTGGAAAACAATCATAAGTTGCCATATATGTTTGATTTTTGGATTTAACTTCTTCAATCGCAGGGAACCATTCTTTAAATGTATAAAAATATTTAGTATCGTTTGGATCATTTATTTTCCTAGGTTCTTGACCTATAAATTCTGGCATTTCTCCTTTTCTTACATACTCTTCTTGTAGAACAACACCTTCACTAACAAATGACACAAGATATGCATCTACAAAGTAAGCAGTAAATGTAGTATCTTCTGTAATAGGAGCTGCTCCTGGAGACGGAAGCCAGTGTTTAAATAACCTTTTAACTCCGGTTTGCGGATTATCATGTATTGTAGGTACTGGACCATCCCAGCTCGCATATGAACCGGCAAAAACACCTTCTTCAACTTTTAAAACTGTTCCATATTGGTCTTGCCAAGTAACTTTAAAAGTCTTTTGTATAGCTGTAAATTGAGCTGTATAAGTCATATTGTAAGTTACTTGTCCTGGTGCAGGGCTCCATCCCGTAAACATATAATCATAGCGTTCGTCTGATTCTTTTGTTGGGGCAGGACCTTTATAATTAGCCATTGCACCCGATACTACTGCGTTGTCTACAGCTAATGTAGATCCATCCCAGTTTTTCCAAGTTACTGTATGTGTATTAATTTCTTCAAATCGAGCTGTATAAGTAATATGCCCTTTCACCGGTTCAACTTTTGGATCCCAACCTTTAAAAACAAAATCTGCTCCTCTTCTTGGGATTTCTCCATCATAAGAAGGCATTGTGCCGTGCGGAACATCTATGTCTAATTCTAGTAAGTCTCCATTATAATTGAGCCAAGTAACAATATATTTACCGTCTTCGTCAGAGACGGTTACTTTTATTTTTGCACTTAACTCTCCACTTGTAATAGTTATATATGTTGTTCCTTTTGAAACACCAACTATTACTCCATTTTCAACAGTTGCAATACTTGCATCTTCTGTTTCCCATATTACTTCTTCACTAGTTTCACTAAGTATATCTACTTTTGGGTTTTCCCTTAAAGCTATTGTAACTTTGTCCTTTTCTAGAGAAGTCTTTAATTTTTCTTTACAACCATAACTAAAGAATGTTACAAAGAAAATAAGTACAATTGTGCCAAGCACTTTAAACGCTCTTTTCATTGTTGCCTCCCTTTTGAGTTTTATAAATTGAATACATTTTTCGGCATTTTATATACTCATGCATGTTTTAGCAAGTAATGTGCTAAAGTGCAAGCCTTTTCATAGGTTTTCTTAAAATTACCTACTTAATTTTTTTAAAAAATTAAATAAAAAAAATAAAAAGGTTATTAATTTCTTAATAACCTTGTATATTTTCATATCTAAACGTCGTAATCTTCCATCTTTGCTTCTTTTTTAGGGTTTAAGATTAAGTTTAATAAAATACCTAAAATCATTGCAACTGCTGTAGATGTGATTTCTACAACTCCAACTCTTAATACTAAACCGCCGATACCAGCAACTAGAATAACAGCAACTACAAAAATATTTCTATTAACGCCTAAATCTATTCTTTCATTTATTAACATCTTCATTCCGCTAGCTGCGATAAATCCATATAATAATAAAGATACACCACCCATAATAGATCCCGGAATAGTTTCAACAAACGCCGTAAATGGAGTAAAGAACCCTACAAATACACTTAATAAAGCCGCCCCCCCAATAACTGCAGTTGAAGCAATTTTAGTAACTCCTACTACTGCTGTGTTTTCGCCATAAGTAGTATTAGCTGCTCCACAAAGAATACCAGAAATTGATGTAGCAACACCATCACCAATTAATGTTCTTGTTAGACCTGGCTCTTTAAGTAAATCTCTACCTACGATATTACCTAAGTTTTTATGATCTCCGATATGTTCACAAATAGTTACAAACGAAACTGGTGCGAATAATAGAATGATTGTTGGGATTTGTGATGCATTAAATTGTGAAGTCATATTCTTTAAGAATAAGAAATCTGGTAAGTGTAAGAAAGATTCAAATTTCACTGGACTAAATGCTTCTTTTAATGGTGTAAAATTGATTAGTTTTAAAATCTCTATATCAGCTGCATTACCAATAGCAGTAAGGCCTGCTGCTAAAACATATCCCGCTCCTAAACCAACTACAAATGGAACTAACTTCACAGTACCCTTTCCGAAGTGAGCAACAAGTGCAGTTACAAGCATCGCAACTAAACCAACGGCAATACCCACTATATTATAGTTGTTCGCAGTTGTAGATAAATTGCCAACTGCACTAGCAGATAAACCTAATCCAATAACCATGATTACTGGCCCAATTACAATTGGTGGTAATAATTTATCTAACCATTTAGTTCCAACAAACTTAACAATTAATGCCACAATTACATAAACAACACCTACAATACCCATACCAATAATTACAGCTAGTAAATTGTTTTTTGCAATTTCATCTCCTAAAGCTAGTGCTGATAACATTGGGGCAATATAAGCAAACGAACTACTTAAGAAAACAGGCGATTTTCCTCTAGTTACTAAAATATAAAATAAAGTACCGATACCTGCAGCTACGATAGTTGCATCAATTGGAAGTCCCGTAATAATAGGAACAGTAATACATGCTACAATCATCGCTAAGAAGTGTTGTGTTGCAAATAACAACCAACGCCTAATTTTCTTAGGCTTTTGCTCAATGTCTAAAACCAGTCTTTTTTCTTCCATAATAAACCTCCTTTTGGTAGAAAAAAAGGTCTTAATTATAAGACCTTAAATAAATTTTGAAAAGTAAAAACAGGAGAAGGGAATGCGAAAGCAGCCTTAGAACAAGGTTTAGCTACGTTATTGCAAACAACTCTTTCTCTATAAGTCATAAGTAACCTCCAAAAAGAAAAGGGCTCCTTAAAAGCCCCTATACTTAGAATAAATTCGTAGTCCCAAAATTAACGGTTTCGGGGTAGAGACTTTCAATCCATATTATTGAATATATACGACCTTTTTACTTATCTTATAGAGTGTATCACAAAGCTTTTTAAAAAGCAAGAACTTTTTAAAAGTTTTGTTCAGGTTTGTATTGAAACAACGCACTTACTGATTTGTCATCAATAATATTAATTAGACCCTGACTAATTTGTTTAGCAATTGATAACTGTTTTATTTTAGCAATTCTTTTTTCTTCTGGTAAACGAATAGAATTTGTAGTTATTAACTCTTTTATTGGTGATTTTTGAATTCTTTCAATTGCAGGTCCAGATAATACTGGATGAGTTGCAACTGCATAAACCTCTTTAGCGCCAGCTTTTACTAACGCTCTAGCCGCTTCAGTTAATGTTCCTGCTGTATCTATAATGTCATCTACGATAACCGCGTTTTTGCCTTCTACATCACCAATAATATTCATTACTTCTACAACATTAGGTGATGGTCTTCTTTTATCGATAATTGCAAGTGGCGCATTAAAACAATTTGCAAACTTTCTTGCTCTTGAAGCTCCCCCATGATCAGGTGCTACAATTACTAAATCTTGTAATTTCTTTTTCTTTAGATATTGAACCATAATTGGTAATGCTTCAAAATTATCAATCGGAACGTCAAAGAACCCTTGAATTTGTGCCGCATGTAAGTCCATACAAACAACTCTTGTAATACCTGCAGCTTGCAACAAATCAGCCATCAGTTTAGCTGAAATAGGTTGTCTCGCTAAGGCTTTGCGATCTTGTCTTGAATAACCATAATAAGGCATAACTACATTAATTGTTCTTGCAGATGCTCTCTTTAACGCATCTACAAAAATAAGTAACTCCATATAATGATCGTTTGCAGGAGCAGATGTTGGTTGAATTACAAAAACATCATGTCCCCTTACCGTTTCCCTAATGTTAACACTAATCTCACCATCAGCAAATCTTGTGATAGTGCAGTCAGACAAACCAGTCCCCATGCACTCTGCAATCTCTTGTGCAAGCTCGGGATTGGCACTTAAAGAAAATAATTTTATCTTCTTTCCGTGAATAGTCGCCATTTCTTAAATTACCTCCAATATACCTATATTATACTATATAAATATCACTTTTTCAATTTAATTCTAAAATTAAAACCCCTTTTATCTAAAGGGGTTTTGCTTTAACTCTTTTTTACTTCTTCTCGATATGCCTTTAAAATGGCATCTACTAATACACTTCTTGCTTTGTTTGAAATTGGATGAGCTGTGTCTAAAAATCTACCTTTCTTTCTTGAGTATCTTGTTGGCATAGCCACAAATAACCCTTTTTCGCCTTCAATAATTCTCAATCCGTGAACTACAAAAGCGTCATCGAAAGTGATTGTTGCTGAAGCTTTAATCTTGCCAGCATTTTCTACTAAATAAACTTGTACGTTCGTAATTGGCATTTTTCTTTCCTCTTTCTATTTATATTATAACATTTATTTGTAAAATAGCAAGAACTTTTTGAAAACGTTTTTAGTTTTTATCCGTTTTTAATAATTTTAGTAACTATTGGCTTTCTATTGTATTTTTTCTTTAAAACCTTTGCTGCTTTTCTGGCATATTTCTTCTTTTCAAATAAACCATAAACAGTAGGCCCAGATCCACTCATCATAGCCTTAACTGCTTTTAAATCTAACAAGTCTTTTTTAAGATTTTGAATTTCTTTATATAATAATGAATTAGTTGTTTTATAACTAGATTCTAAATCATTTTCTAAATGTTCATCACCCAATACATACGCTTCATATATTTCTCTTGTTGAAATGGAAAAATCACTAAATAGTAATAAACAATAATAACCCACATAAGGATTAATTGTTGGGGTTGCTACTTCTCCCCTTATTCTTACTAAACAAGTATCGTTTTTTAAAAAGAAAGCAACATCCATTCCTAATTGTTCCGCCAGTAATTTCTTATCTACTGAAGTCATCTTTAAATCGTAAAGTTCATCCATGGCATTAATAGTAGCAGCAGCATTACTACTGCCGCCCCCTAAACCCGCACCAATAGGAATTCTTTTTTCTATTTTAACTTCTATGCTTTCTTTTAAATTATATTTTTTTCTAATTAACTCAATGGTTTTATTTACAATATTATTTTTAATTTTAGCCTTCTTTACAAACACTTTAGTTTCTAAGGCTTTTTTAAATTTCATCTTGTCATAGATATCTATTAAGGTAATTAAGCTTTCTATATTATGATATCCGTCTTCACGTTTTTCATAAACATGCAAAGAAAGATTAATTTTTCCATAAGCTTTCTTCTTCATCAAAACAACTCCTTGTATAGTTTTATTATTTCATCAATACCTAATTTTTCACTTCTTATTTTTTTATCTAAGTTTAACTTTTCAAAAATAAATTCCAATTCTTTTTTATCTTTCTTATATATGGCGTTTAAATTATTGATTAAAGTTTTTCTTTTATTTAAAAATAAATTATTCAAAAATAAATAAAATTCTTCATCTAATTCATTTTCATATAAATAAGATATCTTCACAAATGAACTAACTACTTTTGGTTTCGGTTTAAAAGCATTCGGACCAATATCAAATAAAACTTCTATCTTGCCTCTTAAGTCTACAAGTAAAGACAAAACATTTTTTTCTTTTGCTTTAATTTTTGAAGCAACTTCTTTTTCCATCATCAAAAAGGCATAATCAATTTTCTTCAACTTTAAAATTTTTTCTATTAGTGGGCTAGTTATATAATAAGGAAGATTGCTTACTAAAATAACATTAGCGTATTTTGCTTTATTTATTAAAGAATCGATATCTACTTTTAAAGCATCTTCATTAATTATCTTTAATTCAGGAAAATCTTTATTTAAATAATCAACTAGTCTTTGATCTAATTCAATAGCAATTACATTTTTAGTTAACTCATAGACAGGTTTAGTAATAGCACCCATTCCTGAACCAATCTCAATAACCAAACTATCCTTATTAATAGGAATGCTATTAACTATTTTATTAATTATGTTTTGATCAACTAAAAAGTTTTGCCCTAAACTTATTTTAGCTTCAATCATTTAATAAATCCTAAAGTCTCTTTCATTCTTTTTAGTTCATTTGGAATATCAATGTTTTGTGGGCACAAACTCAAACACACACCACATTCTATACAAGCATCATATAAAGCATCCCTTTTCTTCAAAAGATTTATATTCCATTTAGTATTATGAACTGCTTGATACATTGCATAATCATTAAAAATTTCAAAGTTTTCAGGAATATCTACTCCCGCAGGACAAGGCATACAATATCTGCATTGAGTACAATCTACTTCAAAAATTTCATTTAACTTAGATTCAACTGTTTTAATTAATTTTTGTTCTTCTTGATTCAAAGGTTTAGGATTTTTAAAAGTTTTTAGGTTATCGTCTAGTTGCTCCATATCATTCATACCACTTAAGATAACTTTTATGCCTTCTAAACCAAATAGATATCTAAAACCCCAACTTGCAGTACTAACGTTAGGATTATAATCGACTAACAATTGACTTACCTTTTTATTAAAATTAGCTAGCTTTCCTCCTTTTAATGGTTCCATAATAATTACAGGAATTTCCTTTTCTAAAGCATCATAGTATCCTTGGATTCCTTGTTGGAAATTAGTGTCCATATAGTTAAGTTGGATCTGACAAAAGTCCCAATGATAATAATCTAAAATTTCTTTAAAAGTTTTATAATCATCATGAAAAGAGAAACCAATATATCTAATCTTACCTTCTTTTTGCCACCTTTTTAAAATATCAATAATTCCCCAATCTTTAACTTTTTGAAAAATGTTTTTGTTCATTGCATGAATTAAATAAAAATCAACATATTCGACTCCTAATTGTTCTAATTGTCTTTCAAAAAAACTAAAAATTTCTTCTCTTTCCTTAATTCTAAATAAAGATAATTTAGTAGCTAAGTAATAACTTTCTCTTGGATATCTTTTTAGACTTTGGCCTAAAAATTTTTCATTTAAACCGTCGGTATACGTAGCTGCTGTATCAAAATAATTAACGCCGTTTTTATATGCTTTATCAATTAGTTTATCACCAAGTTCATAATCAATATCTCCGTTAGCTTTTGTCTTTAATCTCATTGCTCCAAAGCCAAGTAAAGAAGGGCTGATATTAAGTTTTTTCATTTTTCTGTATTCCATAATTTGCTCCTTTAATCTTTCTTATATTATATCACATAAAAAAAATAGAGCCAAATAATATTTGGCTCTATTCTTAATCACCTTTTTAAGGAGCTTTGTGTAATGTTATATCGTCTACAACAAGTGCGTATTCTGTGTTTCCATCATCATAAGTTGCACTTGGAGTATTATAGTAAATTCTATATAATCCTGGTGTGAAATTAGATGAGATTTCTACATATTCATCTTTTAATAAGTCAGGAAGGAAGTTTGCATCTTCTCTGCCAGTTAATTTAACGTCTACCCATTCCTCGTCTTGTTTAACTTGAATTTTTAAAACTGAATCTGTTAATCCCATAATAGTTTCATATTTTTTTGTGTTCCAAGGAGCAATTTTGAATTTAATTTCTGCTGCTTCATAAGAAGTTAAATCAAATTCGGCCCAAGATTCTTGTCCGCTTTTTTTAGTTGATAAAACTAGCATACAACCACTATTTTTATGTGGGTCATAATTTGATGAGTTTGTTTGTGCTCTTAAAGTATTAATGCTCATTGCTTCACCATCGCCATTTTCAAATTCAATAGTTGTTTGAGCATAACCAGTTTTAGCTGTTGTACCGAAATCAATTTTCTTTACAACAGTACTTGCTGCTACACTAACTGTAACTTCATATGTGTCAGTTGCTTCACCAAATGTAATTGTAACAGTAATTTTTACTTCTGTTGCTTCTGCTGGAGCATTTACTTTTCCATCTGCTGCGATAATTTCCGGTTTATCTGTAGCCCATGCAACTTGTACCATTTTATCATCAATTGGCGCTTCTGCAAAGAATTCTAGATCTTTGTCAACTTCCATGCCAGCTGGTAATTCTAATGCTAAGTATTTTTTAGCTAAAGCTACTGTTTCTGCATCGTTTAATGCTGTAAACACAACTGATTCTGGAACTAATACGTATCTCCATTTATCGTCGTCATGGTGTCCCATAACTACTAATAACGCAGAATCAATTTTTCTGCCTACTTGTGGCATATCAAATTGATTTAATGTTTCTGGCATATTATTATAATAAATATAAAGTTTGCCTTCTGCGCCTTCTGCTTCATCATCTGCAGCTGCAATATAGTAATTATTATATCTACCAGCAACAGCTAATTTACCAGAAACCTTATAAATCTTACCAATGTTAGTTAAATCTGTAGCAGGAATTGCGCAAAGTTCTGCAACTGTTTTTTCAACAGCTTTACTTGCATGATCATAGCCTTCGCCAGGAGTCATTACGTCAACTGTAATTATAGCAAGTTGTTGTAGTCCTTTATAAGCATCTCTCTTACCAATTACGTCTACAACATCACCATATTTAGCTCCACCATATGATGAACCATATAGTAAAATTGCGCCAGTTGAATCTTCAACAACAATACCGTCTTTAAGTACACCAATTACTGTTGCTTGAACATGTGTTACCGGTTTGTTTGCTGGATCCATTGCTAAAACTTCAGCGATTGTAGAAACTTCGTGAACTGGTGCTAAGAATGTTAATTCAACTGTTTCAGTAACTTCTCTTAAAGTAATTGTAGCAGTTAATTTTACAGTTGTTGTTGCATCCGGTCTACTATATGCTCCAGTCTTAGAAAGAACTGCTGCATTGTCTGATTCCCAAGCAATAGCAATTGCTTCATCTAAAGCTGATGTTGTTGGTAATTTCACATTTTTATAAACTGCATAGTTTTCTGGGAATGTAGTATTAAGATTACCAATAGCTGCAGCTACTTTTTCTTCATCTGTTAATTCTGGAGCTGCTACTTCTACAACAGTTCCTGGAATTACAGATACTCTCCAACCACCTGAATAAGAATATAAAACTGCATCTAACTCTACATATTTATCAAGTTTTGCATTAAAATCTGCTAATCCTTGAGGATGTCCGCCATAATAGATTGAAATTGATTTTCCTGAAGCAAGATCGTCTAAGTATGAGTTAGTGTATTGTCCTTCTGTTTTTTGAACAGCTTTTCCTGTTAATCTAACAAAAGTTCCTGGAAGATGAATATCTTGACCCATTGCTTCAACTTCAGCTGCATTTTTAGCAGGGCCTAAATCGCCATATACATAACCTGCTGCTGGAGCATCTTCTAATACTGTAATTCTTGGAGTATCGCCTGCGATTTGTTGACAATTATAATGATTCTTTCTAGTACCCGAAACTGAAACTTTAGCTCCTGGTTTAACTCTTTCTGGATGATCTGATTTTGCTCTATAAATAAAGAATGAACCTGTTTCATCTTTGAAGAAAGCTAAAACTCCGCTTGAATCTTCCCATGAGTGAGTTACAATACCTTCACCTTGAACATCTTGATTTAATTCTGCTTCGAATAATTCTGCTACTGTTAAAGCTCTTGGAGCTGGAGCAATATAAATTGTGAACTCTCTTGTTTTAGAACCATCTTTACCTTCAATAGTTAAAGTAGCAACTAAAGTAGCTTCACCTTGCTCACTGCCTTCAGGACGTGTAACGCGTAGCATTGTTTTTCCTTCTGCAGTTTTTTCAACTTTTAAATATTCTGAACCTTTTGAGATAGACCAAGCTACTTTAACTGTAATCCTGTTTCCATCTGCGTCTTGTACAATTACAGTGTCTTGTAATTGCTCGTCTTGTTTTAAGTTATTAGCATCACCTAAGAAAACAATTTTTCCTTGCGCTTCTTCTAAATAACCCATTGTTGGATCTTCTTCTGTTGGCACACAAGAACAACCTACAACTACAAATGCCATAAGGGCAAATAGTAGTACCAAACCTAATCTTCTAAGTTTTTTCAAAATCGTATACCTCCTAATTTTGTATTATTTTGAAACATTAACGAAATCATTAATTCCGCTTGTTTGATTTCCTATCATAACCTGATAAGTGTCATGGAATTTTGAAACCCCACCTATGCCTATATACTTGTCTCCAACTACAATACTATTGTAGTCTAATTTAGGATATGCGCCACCATCAACTCTAAAATTGATCTCTGCGCCTGTTTCTGTTTTACAGTAAATAGTATACGCTCCTTCTTCATTTGGAGAACTAACCTTTGAAACAGTTACATTTCTCACAATAACAACATATCCTTCATAATCTTCTAAAGACGTAAAGTCTGCTGGAACTTCAGTATATTCTACTTCGGCTCCATCTTCATTAGCTAAAATTCTTACTTGACTTGGATTTGTTAGTTGTAATCCATAGATATCGCTAATTCCAACCTGACATTGGAATCTAACAATAGTTCCAACTTTTAAAGCACCTAAACCAGAACCATAACCACTAAAGATGTAGATACCTGCTTTTTTAATTTCGTCATCAAAATCTGTTGCCTCTAAATCTTCTAAATACAAGTTGTCGCCTGTAATACGCATAATTTGAGCTTCAATTAATAATTTTGTTCCGTCGTCATAATCATCATAATTTTTTCTAATTTCTGCGATTGAAACTTCAACAATCTCACCAGTATAATTAAAACTTGGATCAAATTCACCAAAAACTCTTCTTCTTGTAGCGGCTGTTTTAGAAGCAGCACTAATGAATGTATCTACATAATTATCATTATCGCCATTTGAACCTGTATAGTTAGAATATGCGTTTTCTACAATCTCTAAGTTAAGTAATCTAAATTCTTCACTAGCACTATTGCGATACCAAACTAATCCTAAATATCTTTTGCCAGTAGCATCAAGTTGAGCAGATTTGCCATCAGCTGTTTCTAAAACGATTTGATGGGCATTTGTTAAAATGTTCCCAACAAAACTGCTAGCAGCTTTTCCCCAAGGATCGATTCTACCAGTAGATTCTGGTGTATTAATATACAAGAATCTAAGTGTAAATGTTCCTCTTTCTCCCTTGTTACGGAAATGTGCTGTATCGCCATCAACTAACTGGCCTAATTCTACTTCGCCAATACCGTTAGTTAAAAAACTTTTTCCTTCAAAACTTTTTTCTAATTTTAAATTATCGGTATAACTAGTATCTAGATGACCATAAATTTCAAAAGTTGCTGCTGCTGTTTTTTTGCCACTAATAGCTCTAACTGTAACTCTACCTGGGCCAATAGCAGTAACTAAGCCGTTTTTTACAGTCACTACTTTTTCATTACTTGATTCCCACTTATACTTAGAATTCTCTGGGAAGACAGTTGCTTCTAGTTGGAAGGTTTCACCAACTAGAAGATCCGTTTTCTCCACATTTAACCTGATTGTTTCGGCTTCTCTACAACCAACTAAAAGAAATCCAAAAAGTAAAAATACTAAGCTAAATGTTATTCTTCTAAATTTGTTTATCATTTTTGATATGCTTTACCTAAAGTAGCATATGCGTCTTCAAGACGTTTTTTTACTTCTGCTTTGTTTACGATAACTGATACTAAAGCACTACCTACTTCATCTCTAATTTTTGAAGAACCTACAAAGGCAGGGTCTACAAAGAATTGATATCCTTGAGCACGATATTGTAAAGCTAGATTAGCAGCTTTAGAGTATGATCTTTTCTCTAGTGGAGGATTGTCTAAATACTCTTGATAAGCTTCTGTTTCATAAGCTGATAATCTTACTGGTAAGTAACCTCCTGATGCCATTGCAAATTTAGCTGTAACTTCTGGTTGTAATAAGAATTTAATAAATAACCAAGCAGCTGCTCTTTCTAAGTTTGTAGATTGAGCTAACATAGCAATATTAGTTCCTTGTTGGATAACATATTTTGCATCTTCTGTAAAATAAGGAACAGTAGATATTCCGATTTCAAACTTATTACCTTCTGGTTCGTTATATTTAATACCAGCTGAAGATCCAACTGTAAATAAAACTTGTCCTCTCTTGAATGCATCTGATGCGTAGTTAGAACCAAATGTTTCTGCTACTGCGAAACGTTTAGCTGTATTTTCGTCTTGGAAGTATTTTAAGTTTGCTACGTTTGCTGGAGTATCAAAAGCTAAATATCCTTGTTCGTTGTTTGCTCTTTCAGTATAAGTACTCTTTACTTGTCTTGTAAAAGTAATAAATGCGTTAGCTGATGAGTCATAAGCAAAAGTATAGAATGTTCCTCTATTAATATGTTCAGAAATTTTATATTCGCCAGCTGCAACAGTAATAATGCCATCTAATTCTCCTGCTGCCCCTAAAGCTAAAAGTTTATCAGAAACTGATTTTACTTCAGCCCAAGTTTTAGGAACTTTAATAGTGGCATCTTTTGCCATAGCTGCTTCTAGAATAGTTTTGTTATAAACTAAAACTTCTGTAGATTTGTTAAATGGTAATGAATAATAATCATTTGGATTTGCATCATCAAACCCTTTACCTTCAGCTAAATAAGAAGGAATAAAGTCATCTAATTCAGCTTGTGTATAACCATTAGGTCCAGCAATAAAGTTTGATAAATTAATCATTGCACCTGCTGAATAATATTCTGCAAAGTGGTCTGGATAACCTAATGTTACAGTTGGTGCTTGATATGATTGAATTTCCAAAATGTTTGTTTTTCTTAATTCAGTATATCCACCACTAATTGTTTTTAATGTAATTCCTACATGTGGATATTCTGCTTCAAATAAAGGAATTAGTGGCGTTAAAGAATCGCTAACAACACCGCTCGTTACACTTACTGTAATTTGTACTTTTTCAATAGCTACGCCATCTTTTTCTCCAGTCTTAACAACTTCTGTTAAGTCTTCGAATACCTTGTCTCCTTTGTCAACTTGGCAAGAACAGCCCGCAACTAAAATCAAGCTGAAAATTGCAACAAGTACTAATAAAAATCTTCTCATAATTTATTTTCCTCTCTTTCTTATGATAAAATTATTAACCTTTTGTTCCACCACGAACAACTCCACGCATAATATGTTTCTTTAAAGCAAAGAATACGATTAATAATGGTAGTGTTATAATTAACGATCCGGCCATTTGTTGGTTAAGTACGTTGTTTGGACCAGATAACTCTATTGTTGATCTAAACGCATTTGATAAACCATTACTTACTAGCCACAACTTATAGTTTTGGAAATCTGTAACTAAGTTTGGCCAAATATATGCGTTCCAAGAACCCATTAAACTTAAAATTGTAATTGTAATAATAGTTGGCTTAGCAATCGGGATCATAACTTTAAATAAATATTTAAAATCACCAACTCCATCTACTTTAGCCGCATAATAAAGCTCATCTGGTACTTGCTTGAAAGTTTGTCTTAAATAGAAAGTATAGAAGACACTTCCAATAAACGGCAAGATCATTGCTAGATAGTTTCCTACTATCCTTCCGGTTTCGGCATTTAACGGAGCCCCAACCCAACCTAATCTTGATACAGTTCCATAGTTAGTAATAATGAATACTTCACCAGGCACCATCATTGTTGATAATAAAATTGTGAATAACAAGTCGCTTCCTTTAAATCTCAACCTAGAAAAAGCAAATGCGGAAAACACAACAGATATTACTGTAAAGATTGTTGTAAAGAAACCAACTAAAATTGTATTCCCAAACATATATAAGAATGGTACTCCTCGCCTTAAAGTTCCATTATACGGATTTACCTCTATGCGGAAAATATTCTTATATGCCTCAAAAGTAATTTTATCTGGAATTAATGAAGGTCTTGTTGCTGCGATTTCTTCAGCTGATTTAAAAGACGTAATAACCATCCAATAAAACGGAACTAAAATAAATAAAGCAACTAAAATTAAAAAGATATATGTAATAACTTTTAATATTGTTCTTTTTATTCTAAATGCCTTTAATTGATCTTCCGGAACATAAGCTTCTTTTTCTTTTCGCTTAATTTCTTTTGCTCTTTCAAGCTCAGATAAATCTGCGCCTGATTTTAATGCTAATTGTTCAGCCTTAACTTTTTGTTTATGTTTACTTACTAGATAAACAATTAAGTAACCAATTCCAAATAATGCTGCTAAACCTAATAAAATTAATAAAATTTCTTTAAAACCCATTTAGCGCCTCCTAGTAATGTACCCTTGATTTACTTACCCATCTTTGAATAAGTGTAATCAATAGAATAATTACAAATAGAATTACAGATCCTGCTGATGCTGCACCAAACGGTGTTCCAGCTTCCCATAATTTATTGTAAATGTAACCAACAACTGTAATTAACATGTTGTTTGGACCAAACGAGTTACTTGCGCCAGCTCCTTTACCAAATAGGGAAATTACACTAGTGTACACTTTGAACGCTCCGATAAACGAAGTGATTGTTGTATATAAAATCATTGGTGACAATAAAGGAATAGTTATTTTTCTAAAAATACGCCACTTAGATGCACCATCAATTGCGGCAGCTTGATAATACTGCCTGTCAATATTCTGCAAACCAGAAAGTAAAACGATAATCTTAAAGGCAAGTCCGTTCCAAATTGTATAAACCATTAAAACGAAGAACGCCCTCCAATATGTTGTTTCAGCTCCTAACCAGTCAACCGCACCTAAATTAAAGATTGAGTTAAATAAACCAAAGTCTTTATGGAAAACTGTGTTGAATACTAAACCTAAAGCAATTGTGTTAGTAACATAAGGTAAGAAGAAGATTGTTTGGAAAAATCCTCTTAATCTTTCAATTGAATTCAAAGCAACTGCGATTAAAATACTTACAACAACAGTTATTGGTACCGAAACAATAACCATTAATAAAGTATTCTTTAGCGATGTCATAAATCTAGGATCACTAAATACAGTAATAAAATTTTGAATTCCTAACCCATCATCAGTTCCCCTTAAAAATTGGTAGTTATTCCTAAACGCCATTATAAAGGTGTTAACTATTGGATAGAAAGTAAACAAAGCCATTATAAGTAAAGTAGGACCTAAGGCTATTGCTGCTTTCCAACCATCTTTTTTCCATTCAAGCATCTTAGATTAATCTTTCTCCAGTTTCCGCGTTAAATACAAAGTAGGAAGTATAGTTAAACCTGATCTTGTGTCCTACCTCCAAGTCTTTAATAGTTTGAGCAGATACTAATGCTTTAAATGTACGACTAGCGTCTTCAATTGAAGCAATTACCATTGTATCTCTACCAATGTGTTCTAAGAATTCGATTTCTGCTTCTAATCTTCCTTTTGGATCTACTTGGAAAAACTCGGCTCTAATACCTAGATGAATCGGTTGATCCTCTAAATTTACCTTTTCTAAAATTCTACCATTTACGATAAGTTTGCCATCTTCAATTTTACCATCAATCATATTGATTGGAGGGTTTCCTAAGAACCTTGCCACAAATTCATCAACTGGTTCGTTATAAACATGTTGCGGCTTGTCTTTTTGGTGTAAAACGCCATCTTTCATAACTACGATTTCGTCTGAAATACTCATTGCTTCTTCTTGGTCGTGAGTTACAAAGATTGTAGTAATACCAGTTTCTCTTTGAATTCTTCTAATCTCTTCACGCATTTGCATTCTTAAACGCGCGTCTAAGTTAGAAAGTGGTTCATCAAGAAGTAATACTCTTGGCATTTTAACTAAAGCTCTTGCAATAGCAACTCTTTGTTGCTGACCTCCAGATAATTGATTTGGTTTACGATTCATTAAATCACCAATTTGAACAAGCTCAGCCATATATTGCGCTCTTTTTTCAGCTTCTTCTTTTGGAACTTTCATGTTCTCTAATGGGAATAAAATGTTTTGTCTTACTGTCATGTGAGGATATAGAGAGTAGTTTTGGAAAACTAAACCAATTCCTCTTTGTTCTGGCGGTAAATCAGTAACATCGTCTTCTCCAAAATAGATTCTTCCCGCTGTTGGTTTGTGTAAACCCGAAATCATGTAAAGTGTTGTTGATTTTCCACAACCTGAAGGTCCTAATAACCCCACTAACTTGCCTGCTGGAATTGTTACATCAAAATTGTCAACAGCAACAGTAATTCTGTTTGTCTTTTTTTCTACGAATTCCTTAGTTAGTCCCTCTAGCCTAATTTCAACTCCCATGTTTTGCATGTCTTTTTTGATTGCTTCCGCATCAAATTCAGACAATTCTTCTCCAGATTCTAATTCGCTTACTGCTTCTTTAGAATCTGCTACTGGGGGTTTTTCCTTTTTCTTAAACAGTTCTTTAATTTTGTCAAAAAATCCCATATCTTCTCTCCTATTTTTTTGTATTAAAAAAGTCCACTTAATCTAAAAAGTGGACTTAGTTATGTTAAAATATGGCACACTAACGCCAAAAGTAGTACTAACTGGCGTAGTACCCAAAGAGTTCATATTCATAATAGCTTGCTTAAACAAATTCATGAAATACACTCCTTTCATATATTATACTACATTTTCCTTTTTCCTTCAAGTGCTTTAATCAATGTTGTTTCGTTTGCATATTCGATATTAGTACCTGCTGGAAGGCCATAACCTATTCTATAAACATCTAATTCATCTTTCAATAAATTGTTAATATAATAGGCAGTCATTTCTCCATCTAATGTTGGGTTTGTAGAAATAATAACCTCAGTAATTCCTTCATCTTTAATTCTTTGTTTTAAATTACCTAAATTAATATCATCTGGCCCAACACCATTTAAAGCTGAAATTACACCATTTAAAATATGATATCTACCACGATATTGGCCCGTGGCTTCAATACTAACCATATCTTTGTTGTTTTCTAAAATCATTAGTTGTTTGGTTCTTGTATAATCTTTGCATACAAAACAAAAATCTTGGTCAGTTAAAATACCACAATTTTTACAAGGATGAACTTCTTCTAAAGCTTTAAGTAAATTACTAGAAAGATTCTTAACATCTTCTTCGTTTGCTCCAAGTAAGATATGTAAAGCAAGTCTTTCTGCTGTTTTTGGTCCTATCCCCGGAAGCTTCTTAAAACTTAAAATTAATTCTTCTAAAGCTTTTGGATATTTCAAATTTAAAACCCGCCATATCCTAGCATGCTTTGATATTTTCTCATCTTCTCTTCAGTAAACTTATCGATGTCATCAATTGCAATCTGACAAGCAGCTACAATCATGTCGCTTAACATCTCAAAATCATCGCTATTATGAGCTTCAAAAGAAGGGTCAATATCAACTTTTACTAATTTCTTATTGCCTAACATTTCGATAGTTACAACCCCACCTGCAGAAGCAGTAAATAAAGTTGCTTCAATCTGGCGTTGTGTTTCAACCATTTCGTCTTGAAGTTGTTTTATTTTTTTCATTAATGCTTGTTGGTTCATTTTATCCCTCCGTCTTCACAATTCCTGGACCAAATATATCTGTTAATTCTTCAGTAATTGATTTTTCTTTTTGATTAAATGTGTTTTTTAAATAAGGGTTTTTAACTGGAGATAATTTTTTAGGAATTGATCCCATTAAATAATACCCAGCAAATTCTTCCCTTTTCTCGCTAAAATCAGATTCAGGTAAAGCCATATAGTTATAGAAATCTCCTAACTTATCTTCAATAATACTAAGGGCTCTTCTTCTAGTTTTTTTATCCATAATTTGATTACAAACCATTGGGCTTTCATAAACTAAAATTATTTCTTTTTTACCTACCGCTCGAACATCTCCTTGTTTTAATAAATTTGCAACAGAAACATCTTGAGGCAAAACACTTTCACCTAAATGAGGCCAAATTTCTGTTATTCTGCGTTTATCATCTCTTGCTTCTTTGTCTAGAGCATCAATCATAATTCTTAAGATAATATCTTCAGAGTAATTTTCATATGCCTCTTCTTCGCTAAAATCTTTTTTAACAACCTTTGGTTCTACCACAGATTCGGAAGTTTTATGCTCTACCGAAGTTGGTTTTGAATCTACAAGATCAATTAAATCAGCTAAACTTTCTACACTTTTAACTTCTACGCGAGCTTCTTGAGCCGGCTCTTTTTCTTGAGGTTCTTCTATTTCAACTTTTGGAGTTTCTAAACCCATCGATTTTTGTTCATAATAATCATCTTTAGATTGTTTCTTTACGATTGTTGAATGAGTACTATGAACAACAATGCCGTCGTCAGTTGCATATGTTTCCTTTTTATTTTCTTTAGGTTTTTCTTCTTGCTTTGCATTAAATAAATTATAAACTTCTTTATCTAATGCTTTGTTCTTATCTTTGTCTACAGAATAAGCAGCATCAGTTATATCATATTGTTCTTTTGCTTTCTCATGTTTATAAATATAACCTTCAGAAATCTTTCCTGGTTTAGCATCTGGTTGATATTTTAAACGATAGCTAACAGAAGCCTTATCTATTTCTGCATCTCCATAGACATCTTCATCTTCTGCTTCTTCAACTTCTATTGCTTCTATCGTTGCATCATCTATGTTTTCTGATTCATCTTCGTCTTGCTCTTCTGATTCTAATTCATTTTCTTCTTGCTCTAAGTCTTCTTCGCGTTCTTCGCTAGAATCTTCTAATTCAAGATCTTCATCAAGTGTTTCTTCTTGCTTATTTGCTTCTTCTGGTTCTTTACTAATAGCGCCAAAATTAAAATCTTGTTCGTCTCTATTTTCAAATTCAGAAACTGTAATAACTTCATCACCAAAAAACATAATTTGGTTATCGGCTACTTTTTTACTCAATCTCTTTGGTTTGCGCTTTTCTTCATTTTCGAAATAGTTTTCAGCACTTAAACGATATACTTGTTCTTCCATTAAGCGAACTCGCTTTTCAATATCTGCAAGTTCTACTATTGGTGTTTCATTATAATTAGATATCTTCTCTTCTAGTTTTGCTTCTTCTAAAGCTTCAATTCTTGCAATTAATGTATCTAATTCTTCATTTTCTTGAGATTGATTTTGCCCTAAAAGTTTGTTTACTTTTTCAGTGATTTCCTCTACATCTACTGAAGCCGAAACCGACTTTAAGTTTTTGATTTGATTTTCTATCTCTTCAATTCTTTCTAAAAGTTTTGAATCAACCTCACTACTAACAACAGCTGGTCCGCTTGATTCAAATTTCTTGCCATCAATTTTAGATTCAATAATTTTCAATCTTCCTTCTAAATATGATGGATTTAAAGTAGCCAAATCATTCCTTAATGCTTTGATTTCTTTCTCGTAGTTATTTAATTTAGTGTTTACCGACCTTACATCTTCTACATCTAAAGTATTAGCTGTTTTTCTTTCTAATGCTTCTACTTTGTTTTTTAAAATTGGTAATTCTAATTTACTCAACTCGCCAGTAATTCTAATAAGATTTCTTTCTAAATTTTGAACCGAAGCGCTACTTCCGCCAGTTCCGCCACTATTTTCTTCTAATCTTGTTTCAAGTTCATTTAAACGTCGAATGATATCTAAATCTTCACTAGATGCATTAATCATTTTAATAATTGCAACTTCTAAGAAAATTAATGGATTAGCAGAATACTTAATCTTGTTTTGGGTGTCGCTTAAGATATCTACATAATAGAAAATCTTATTGTTTTCTAAAATTTTTGCTAGTTCTTTAAATTGTTCTTTTTGGAAAATGTACTTTTCATTTTTCTCATGTTGAAAAGATTTATATACTAAAATGTCGCGATATAAACTAATTAATGAAGTTACCATTTTTAAAGTTTCTTTACCTAAATTATAAAGTTCAGTAATAGCTTTTAATGCTTTTTCAATTTCTTTATCTTCAACATGTTGAGCAATTTCTAATAATTTATCATAACTTAAATTACCAGTAATATCATTAACTATTTCTAAAGTTATCGTTTCTTCGGCTAAAGCAATTGCTTGATCTAAGAAACTTAAAGCATCACGAAGCGCTCCTTCAGCACTTTCGGCTAAAGCGATAGCTGCTTCGTCTTCAATGTTTGTATTTTCTTGTTCGCAAACATATTTAATATGTTTATAGATATCTGAAATAGCAATTGGTCTAAAATCAAATCTTTGACAACGAGATAAAATGGTTGGTAATACGCGATTTGGTTCTGTTGTTGCTAGAATAAAAATCGCATGTGCTGGTGGTTCTTCTAATGTTTTTAATAATGCATTAAACGCACTACCACTTAACATATGAACCTCGTCAATAATATAGATTTTATATTTAGCTCCACTTGGTAAAAACTTAACCTTTTCTCTAATGTCTCTAATTTGTTCTACACCATTATTACTTGCAGCATCAATTTCAATAACATCTGGACTTGAAGAGATAGCAATTTCTGTACAAGGTGTACACTCTAAACAAGGCTCGCCTGTTTCTTGATTAATATTATGGCAGTTTAAAGCCTTCGCAAAAATTCTTGCGATTGAAGTTTTACCAGTTCCTCTTGGCCCACTAAATAAATAAGCGTGAGAAATTTTTCCTGTAATTATTGAGTTTTGTAATGTCTTAACAATAATGTCTTGACCAATAACTTCTGAGAATTTTTGAGGACGATATGTCCTATATAGTGCTTTGTATCCCATAAATACCAACTCCTCGTGCGTATATTATTATACCATAAAAACCTGCTTTTTTAAACAGTTTTCTTAAAGAAGTTTTATTTTTCAAAAGCTGGTTTTCCTGTCCTTGTTTTTATACAAATTTTATTGTATAATTAAAAAATAGTGGAGGTGATGCAAAAGTGAAAAAAGAAAAAAAGACGAAACAAATTTTTGAACTTTTTTGGATTTTCTTTAAAATCGGTGCTTTTACTTTTGGTGGCGGTTTAGCTATGTTACCTCTAATTAGAAAAGAGCTTGTAGAAAGAAAGAAATGGATCTCTGACGAAGATATGTTAGATATGTTGGCTTTAGCCGAATGCACTCCTGGAGTTATTGCGGTTAATAGCGCTACCTATGTGGGCCACACTATTGGAGGCTTTTGGGGTTCGCTTTTAGCAACAGTCGGAGTAATATTGCCATCTATTATCGTTATTACTATTGTTTCGTTTTTCTATCAAGCATTCTTAGAAAACAAAGTAATTAGTCAAATTTTTCATGGCGTAAGGATTGGTGCTGTAGTTTTAATTTTGAATGCTTTAAGTAAATTATATAGAGTATTAAAAAAAGACTATATGTCTTATGGTTTTATCGTAATTGCTTTGGCACTTGCTTTATTGTTAAATATACCAACAATCACAATTATTGTTTTTGGAATGTTAGTTGGAGCTATTTTTGCTGTAATTAGTGCCAAAAAAGAAGTGGAGACTTATGATGGCATTAATTAAATTACTTTTAGAGTTGTTTATTGTTTTCTTTAAAATAGGATTATTTACTATCGGCGGTGGTTATGCGATGATTCCAATGATAGAAGATGAAATTGTAATGCAAAAGGGCTGGATTACAACAACCGAAATTTTAAACTTTTTAGCAATATCTGAGTCAACTCCTGGTCCATTTGCAATTAATACCGCAACATTAATTGGCTTCCAACAAGCCGGTATATTAGGAGGAGTGGTTGCTACACTTGGTGTTGTTACACCTTCATTTCTTATTATATATATTATTGCCAAATTCATGTCTAAATTTTCAGAAAATTATTATGTAAAGTCTGTTTTTAAAATTTTAAAACCAGTAATAATTGGGTTGTTGATGGCTGTAGTAGTGTCATTAGTTTCTAAGAATTTGTTTATTGGAGAAGAAACTGGCTATCTTCTAGACTGGAAAGCTATTGTAATAATGGTTGTTATTCTCACCCTTTCCCAAATCTTTAAAAAAGCCCATCCTGTTCTCTTAATTTTTATTTCAGGCGTATTAGGATATATCTTTTATGGACTTATTCCTTAGGAACTTTTATACTTTTGAACTTGTTAATAGGGCTTAGTTTTATCTTGACAAAAAAGATGCATAATGATAAAATTAAACTATAAGGCGATGAATAGAAAAGTACTATAAAAATCATTTACAGAGATATGACAATGGTGAGAGTCGTAATTATATTTTATAGGAAAGAACACTAGGAGCTGTTAGAAGAAATTAAGTAGACCTAACCGTAGCTTTGCGTTAAAAAGTAAAACGAGTATTGCGTATTTTATACGAACTAAGGTGGTACCGCGGAAATTTTTCGTCCTTAAAATGTTTTTTTTAAGGACTTTTTATATTTTAGGAGGAAATAAAAATGGATTTATATTTATTAGACCAAAAACACAAACAACTAGAAAACAAAGAAATTACGGTTCAAGGTTGGGTAAGATCAAATAGAGACCAAAAAGAGTTTGGATTTATTGCTTTATCTGATGGAACTACTCTAGGAACACTACAACTTGTTTATGATGATAAATTAGAAAACTTTGGAGAAGTTTCGAAAATTAGAGTTGGCGCAAGTATAGCTGCTACTGGATTAGTTGTTTTAACACCTAATGCAAAACAACCTTATGAACTTAAGGTTACAAAATTAGAACTTATAGGTGATTCGCCAGAAGATTATCCTATTCAACCAAAAAGACACTCGCGCGAGTTTTTAAGAGAACAAGCTTATTTAAGACCTAGAACTAATTTATTTAACGCTGTCTTTAGAGTAAGAAGCGTTTTAGCTTACGCTATTCATAACTATTTTTATGAAAATAGGTTTGTTTACTTACATTCTCCAATTATTACTGCGAGTGATGCTGAAGGTGCGGGAGATATGTTTCAAGTAACAACTTTAGATTTAGAAAATTTACCAAAAACAAAAGATAAAAAAGTAGATTATTCTCAAGATTTCTTTAGAAAAGCGGCTCACCTAACTGTGTCTGGCCAACTAGAAGCAGAAACATTTGCAACTGCTTTTAAAAAAGTTTATACTTTTGGCCCTACATTTAGAGCAGAAAACTCAAACACACAACGCCACGCTTCAGAATTTTGGATGATTGAACCAGAAATATGCTTTGCAGATTTAAACGATAATATGGCTTTAATTGAGGATCTTTTAAAATACGTAATCAAGTATGTTTTAAAACACGCTCCAGAAGAAATGGCCTTTTTTGATCAATTTGTTGCAAAAGGCAAAATAAAAGAATTAGAAACATTTTTAAATTCAAAAATTGCTATTTGCACACACAAAAACGCAATTAAAATTATGAAAGAATCAGGTCATAAATTTACCGAAAAACCTGAATATGGAAAAGACCTTGCTACTGAACATGAAAAATATTTAACCGATGTTCATTTTAAAGGCCCTGTATTTGTAATTGATTGGCCTAAAGATATCAAAGCCTTCTATATGAGATTAAACGAAGATGGAGAAACAGTGGCGGCTGTAGATTTACTAGTTCCTGGTTGTGGAGAACTTGTGGGCGGAAGCCAAAGAGAAGAACGTTATGACTTACTAGAAAAACGTATGAAAGAAATGAACGTTCCTGTTGAAGATATGCAATGGTATCTAAACTTAAGAAAATACGGAACTGCTAAACATGCCGGATTTGGTGTGGGATTTGAAAGATTAGTAATGTATGTTACTGGTATTGAAAATATAAGAGATGTTTTACCATTCCCGAGAACACCAGGAAATTGTGAATATTAAACTTGTTAAAATAATATAAAACAAAAACACATTAGTAAAACTAATGTGTTTTTTTATTTAAATCTCTATTTTACATATCTTATTTGCTTTACCAAAAATATAAAGTTTGTCATTCTCTTTCTTCAAGTTTAAAATACCTTTTTTTAAATGAACTCTTATTTCCTTAGAAATCATTTCTTTATATTCAAGTATCGAATAAACAAAAGCACAAGATAAGTCTTTTCCCTCTAACCAGCCATCTTCGTTATAAGTATAGATAACTACATTGTCTTTATTTATTATGCGAGCAAAACTGATATCTTTTTCTTTAGAAAAATAAGGATTATCATATAATTCTTCAGCTAGTCCGCTATTAGCTAGCTCATCTAAATTTTTTGTAATTAATAAGACTTGTTCCTTTTTATCTAAATAACGATAAATAGGAATTTTACCTTTGGTTGTTAGAATCTCATCTTCTGCTAGTTTACTTTGATCAATTTTAAGCTCATAGCCAATTAAGTCTTCATCAATAATTTTTATTTTGTTACCTGAGTAATTTATTTCATTTTTATAGTCAATTCCTTGATCATTAAAACAAGTAGAAATAGCCCTAATTCCGCCAAAATAGATATCTTTTTTCTCACCTTTAGAATTAAAAACATTAATATTATTGTTAGAATAAACAATTAATCCTTTAGCACCAACTCCTAATTTTCTATTACATAATTTAATAGCTTCTTTTTTATAATCTAAATTGAGTTTTTCTTTGCCAATAAGAAAATCATTTCCTTCTTCGTGGTATTTATAATATTTCACAGAATCACCTCTTTTGCTATTATATCATAAAAAGAAAAAGGAGTAAAAGTTTACTCCTTCTTTATATCTTGTTTATTTTGTTATTTGTGTTTAATTGCAGCTTGAGCAGCAGCTAAAATAGCAATTGGAACACGATAAGGTGAACAAGAAACATAATCTAATCCTGCTCTATGGAAGAAATCTACTGAAGAAGGGTCTCCTCCGTGCTCTCCACAAATACCAATCTTAAGTTTCTTATTTGCTTTTCTTCCTTTTTGTACTGTCATTTCGATTAATTTACCAACACCTTCTTGGTCTAAACGAGCAAATGGGTCATTTAAATAAATTTTCTTTTCATAATAAGTCTTTAAGAAATCTGCACCATCATCACGGCTAAATCCAAATGTCATTTGTGTTAAGTCGTTAGTACCAAAACTAAAGAAGTCTGCTTCCGCTCCAATAATATCAGCTAATAATGCTGCACGTGGAATTTCAATCATTGTTCCCACTTTATATTCTAGCTTCATTTTGTTTGCTTTTAAAACTTCTTCAGCTGTTTGAATAATAACATCTTTTAGATATCTTAATTCTCTAATTTCACCAATTAAAGGAATCATAATTTCTGGAACTGCTTTGTATGCTGGATTGCGTTTCTTTACAGCACAATAAGCACCAATAATAGCTTTTGTTTGCATGATTGGTAACTCTGGATATGAGATTGCAAGACGACATCCTCTATGACCCAACATTGGGTTTGCTTCTTCAAGTTCTGAAATTCTTAATTTCATTCTATCTAAACTTACACCCAAGTCTTTAGCTAAAGCTACAATATCTTTTTCTTCTTTTGGTAAGAATTCGTGTAGTGGTGGGTCTAATAGTCTAATTGTAACTGAATAGTCGCCCATTGCTTCAAAAATTTCTTCAAAGTCTTGTTCTTGCATTGGTAAAATTTTAGCTAGTGCTTTTTCTCTTTCTTTAGTACAATCAGCAATAATCATTTCTCTAATTGCTTTAATTCTTTCTTCGCCAAAGAACATATGTTCAGTCCTACATAATCCAATACCTGTAGCACCAAATTCGCGTGCTTGTTTTGCATCTCTTGGTGTATCAGCATTAGCTCTAACTCCTAAACGTTTAGCTTCATTAGCCCACTTCATAACTGTAGCAAAATCACCAGAAATAGTTGCTGGTTCTGTTGCAATTGCTTCTTTATAAATGCGGCCAGTAGTTCCATCTAAAGAGATAATATCTCCTTCTTTAATTTTTACATCATTAACTAACGCATAATCTTTTTGGAATCTTAATTCATGGCAACCAGCAACACAGCATTTACCCATACCACGAGCAACAACGGCTGCATGTGATGTCATTCCACCTCTAGCAGTTAAGAATCCTTCAGAAATATCCATACCTTCGATATCTTCAGGTGATGTTTCTAATCTCACTAAAACAACTTTACGACCGGCTTTGTGTGCTTCAAGTGCTTTTTCAACTGTAAATGCTACTTCGCCCGTAGCTGCACCTGGAGATGCTGGTAGTCCTTGTCCTATTGGTTTTGCTGCTTTTAATGCTTCTACTTCAAAATGAGGATGTAATAAGTCATCTAATTGTGCTGGTTGTAATAATAATAAAGCTTCTTCTTTACTAATTAAACCTTCGTTGTGCATATCTATAGCAATTTTAATAGCAGCTTGAGCCGTTCTCTTACCACTTCTAGTTTGTAATAGATATAGTTTATTGTCTTCGATTGTGAATTCGATATCTTGCATGTCTTTATAGAATGCTTCTAGTTTTTTCATTGATCCGATTAATTCATCGTATAGTTCTTCACTATAATCTTTTAAATGATCTAAATCTTCAGGAGTTCTAATGCCAGCTACAACGTCTTCACCTTGAGCATTCATTAAATATTCTCCGTAGCAATGATCTTCACCAGTAGCAGGATTACGTGAGAAGGCAACTCCTGTTCCAGATGTATCTCCCATATTACCAAATACCATTGATTGAACGTTTACTGCAGTTCCCCATTCGTGTGGGATATCATTCATTCTACGATAGTAAATAGCTCTTGGTGTATTCCACGATAAGAATACTGCATTAATAGCTCCAAACAATTGTTCTTCTGGATTTTCTGGGAAATCTTTGCCAACATCTTTTTTGTAAATTGTTTTGAACTTTTGAATCATTTTTTTGAAATCATCAGCGCTAAATTCAGTATCTAATTTAATACCTCTTTCTTCTTTCGTTTCATCAATGATTTTTTCAAATTCACTTTTGCCAACCCCCATAACTACGTCAGCATACATTTGAACGAAACGGCGATATGAATCGTAAACAAAACGAGGATTGTTTGTTTTGCGCGCTAAACCAGCAGCAACGATGTCGTTTAGTCCTAAGTTCAAAATTGTATCCATCATACCAGGCATTGAAACTCTAGCCCCTGATCTTACTGAAAGTAGTAATGGATTGTTTGGATCACCAAATTTTTTACCTGTTTGTTTTTCTAAAATCTTTAGTGATTCCTTGATTTGTTCGATAATTTCTTTCGATAGTTTTTTACCGTTCTCATAAAAGTATGAGCATGTTTCAGTAGTTACGATAAATCCTTCGGGAATAGGCAAGCCTAATTTAGTCATTTGGCCTAAATTAGCACCCTTACCACCACAAAGGTTACGCATAGTCATATCTACTTCATTAAACATATAAGTGTATCGTTGTTTTGACATATGTTACCTCCTTCAACAAATACTTTCTAACATTATAACACTAATTACTGAAAAATAAAAGCGTTTTTATAATTTTCTTTGAGAAACTAAAAAAGCAATGATTTTAGTCATCATCGCTTTTTTTGCTTTCACTATAAAAATCCATAAAATTATATTTTTTATTGTTATATTCCCACTCTATCACACAATCTAAATTAACATTTAATGCTGTTTTAAAAATATGTTTTTCGATAACAGGGTTTGTTTTTTTAAGCTTTTTAATTAATTGTTTTACTTCTTCTCTTTTGCTATCTAAATCGCGAGACGCAATTCTGCAACCACATTGCATAGTTTCAATTTCTGAGTATTTCATATATGTAATGATGTCTTTTTCCTTAATATAATACATTGGTCTTATAACTTCCATACCTTCAAAATTTTTTGACTTTAATTTTGGCATCATTGTTTTAAAACAACCAGCATATAATATGTTAAGCATTGTTGTTTCAATAACATCATTCATATGATGTCCTAGCGCTATTTTATTGCATCCTAAATCTTGTGCTGCTTTGTATAAAAAGCCCCTTCTCATTCTCGCACATAAATAGCAAGGGTTCTCTGTTTGTTTTTCGGTAATCGCAAATATTTCTGACTTTTCGATAATAATGGGAATTTCTAATTTTTCTGCGTTTTCTTTCAACAATTTTAAATTTGCTTCATTATAACCAGGGTCCATCACTAAAAATACTAAATCAAATTGTTTCTTGCCGTGTTTATATAGTTCTTGAAAAAGCTTAGCTAAAGTAAAGCCGTCTTTTCCGCCAGAAATACAAACGGCTATTTTATCCCCGTCCTCAATCATATCAAAATCATTAATGGCCTTTACAAAGGGTACATATAATTTAGTTCGATATCTTTTTATTAATGCTTTCTCAATTTCGTATAATTCCATATCTATTTCTCCTATTAAATAAGGAATTGTTTCCAACTCCTTATTTTTCTTCTTTTAATGGTAGTATAAACGATAAACCAAAAGGAACGATAACGACACTACTTACAACTAAAGCGATTAAGCATTGCCACCAAATATACTTTTTAAACACAACAGCTTTTAACTGAGGCGCAATAATACTATCAAAAGAACTATTTAAACCCTCTTCAAAATTGTCTAAATTTCTTGTGCTTGCATCGCTATTAATTGGTAAATTAATAGACTTGAATACTTGATCTACTATATTTGAAGAAGTGATTGTAATCTTTGCGTTAAAATTAACTGTAATGTTTTCTGTTTCTGCAAATCTTAATGCTGCGCGGAACTCACAAGCTTGAACTTGTTTTGTATTAAGATCAGATCCTGTGTCAGTAATTGCGCCATTTACGTCAGCAAAAGAATATTGTCTTTCTTCGTCTGCAACCCCACTATCTCTTTTATATGGAATAGTAAACTTTACACTTAATTCGATATCTTCAATATCTTCAATAACAGTTGGGTCAACTTCAAACTCTTCTTTTATTTTTCCATATTGAACATCGTAAATATAGATTTGTGGCGAAACGATGTCATAATATTCAACACCCTCTTCAATCCTTTTCCATAAACCGTCGTAAACTATCATATTAAATAGCTTTTCATTATTGTCATTATAAATTGTTTCTTCATAAATTGGAGTTGAATTATATTTTTGACTTCTATATCCAACATATTTTTGAATTCTCTCGCGAGGAAACGTAGCCCCTTCCATTAGCACAATAAAGGCATCACTTCTTAAATCACTTGCGATTTGGTCAGTAATTGTTTTATCTGCATATTCAGAATTTGGGTTATATCTCTTATTAAAACCATAATCAGCTACAAATGCGGTGATAGCTAATGGTATTGCAATTGTAAGAATAATTATTATAGTATTTATGATTATTTTTTTTGTTTTTAAACTTAATTTCTTTCGACTCATCTTCATTCCTCTTTTCGTTTTTATATTATAGCAATTTATTTTGTTTTTTTCAAGGTTTATTATTAAATTGACTTTAAAATAAAGATGAGTTAAAATAAAGTGTGGAGGGGTTGAGATGCGTAATTTTGAATTAAATATTTCTCGTTTTTTTAGGAGCATAAGTACCGAAACTTTAGATAAAATTGTTCAGATTTTAACATTTATGGGTTCGCAAATGGTAATTATTGTTCTTGTTGCAATTATATATTTTGTTTTAGATAAAAAGGCTGGTGAAAAAATAATTTATATTGCCCTTACTTCTTATGGCGTTAACAATGCATTAAAAGGAATATGCGCGGTTAAAAGACCATTTCAAGTAGATCCAGATATTGAAGCAGCAGGAGTAGAAGATGCCACAGGCTATTCATTCCCAAGCGGCCATTCACAAGGTGCTGCATCAGTTTATTTTTCAATAGCCAACCATTTCAAAAAAACTTGGCTTTGGATTGTTGCAATAGCAATTATTGTTATTGTTGGGTTTACGAGAATTTGGCTTGGAGTTCACTTTTTATCTGATGTAGTTGTAGGAATTAGTTTAGGAATTGGGGTATCGCTGCTTTGTGGTTTGTTATATGATACTTTCCAACATTCATTCAAATCGAAAATTATTTTGTTCGCAACTACTTTAGTAATTTTTGCACCTTTCTTATATTTCTTTTATCGACCTAATGCTAATGATATGTTAGTTTATCGCGACTTTTATATTTCTTATGCAGCTTACTTAGGATTTTTTGGTGCAGTTATTATTGAAAACAAACTTGTTAAATTTACTGATCTAACAACGCTTGGAATGAAAATCTTAAGAGCTGCAATTGGTATTGTAATTATGCTTGTGGTTTATCTTGGTTTAAAGTTTGTTTTTCCTGATGGATATTTGATATTAGATATGGTAAGATACTTCTTAGTTATCTTTATTGGTTTAGGTATCTATCCATTGATATTTAAAAACACTCGTTTGTTTAAATATATATATAAAGAAGTAGAATAAAAATAAATAAAAAGACCGAAGCATTTAGCTTCGGTCTTTTTTATTATCTAATCAATCTAAGTTAATAACTTCTTTTTCTTTTTCTTCTTTTTCTTTTGCTTTTGCTTCATTTTCTTTTTGTTTTAAGTTTGCCACTTTCTCGGCAAAAAATTCTCCCTTACTATCTCCAGCAAGAACAATAATTCCTTGACCAGAAAAAGATAGAAGTAAACCTACAGCTACAAACACGAATGCTGCCGGAGCTTCACGAACAAGTGCAAAAATAAATAAAGCTAAGCTTACTGCCGCTAAAGCAAATACTGCAATTGCTGTCAAAATTTTTCCTTTTACTTTAATACCATAATATACAATTCCTGCTACAGCTACAAGTAATGATAAAAAGAAAAACAAATAAATTACATTGTTAACATCCATGTATGTATGAGCAAATAATGCTAGCGATACAAAAGATATAATAAAGTATAAAAACTTTTCAGTTGCTATCGCTAATGCTAATCCAAAGATTGCTCCCAATACACACACAAGACTCAAAATTCCTGGTATTCCACCGCCAAAAATTGCTGATACAACCGCCACTATTAATCCTGATACTAAAATACCTCCACCTATGATGCTAAGTAGATTCTTTTTTAAAACTGCTTCTGTTTTCATATACCCTCCTTATTTTTTTGCTTATTTTCCTAAACAAAATTGCGAAAACATTTCATCAAGTAGCTCCTCGCTACTAACTTCTCCTAAAATTTCTCCTAGGTTTTGCCATGCACTACGCAAGTCTGTACTTGCAAGATCAATTGGCATTCCTGACTCTAAGGCCTTTAATCCTTCCTTTAACGATTGCAAAGCTTTTTTTAATTTTGTGATTGCTCTTATTGATGTAACATATTTAACTTCGCTATCATCAATTTGTTGGATGTCACATACCTTTTTGACTGCTTTTTCTAGCGTTTCGATATCTTTTTCATCAAAAGCACTAATAATTATATAATTATCAAATAAACTAAGATCTATTTTTTGTGGTAGATCTTTTTTATTAATAACCGTCAGAACGTGTTTGTCTTTAGTTAAATTAATTATCTTTAAATCATTACTATCTAACTTAGAAGAATAATCAAATACTAAAATAATCAACTCCGCTTTCTCTAAAACCTCTTGGGTTTTAAGAACTCCAATTTGTTCAATAATATCGTCAGTTTGTCTAACGCCCGCTGTATCAATTAAATTTAAAGTAAGTCCGCCAATATTAACACTACCTTCTACAACGTCTCTAGTAGTTCCAGCAATATCGGTTACTATAGCTTTATTTTCTCTTAGTAAAGCATTTAGAATACTGCTTTTTCCTACGTTTGGTTTTCCAATAATAGCAGTAGTGATTCCTTCTTTAATTTTAATTGAATTTTCGCTTTTCGCAATAATAATTTCTATTTCTTCAATATTCTCTTTAATACTAGGAATTAGATATTCCTTAGTTATTTGTTCTTCATCCTCATATTCTGGATAATCGATATTAACTTCTATTTTTAGAATTATCTCCAAGATTTTTGACCTGAATTCTTGAATAATTCTTTTGATATCTCCTCTTAAACCATAATTAGACATCTTTAATGTTTCTTTATTTTTAGCATCAATAACATCCATTACAGCTTCGGCTTGAGTTAAATCAATCCTTCCATTTAAGAATGCTCGTTTAGTAAACTCGCCCGGTTCAGCAAGTCTAGCTCCTTTTACAATACAAAGTTCCAAAACTTTGTTTGTTACAAAAACACCACCGTGACAATTAATTTCCACAACATCTTCTTTAGTATATGTTCTTGGTGCTTTAAAGACGCTTATTAAAACCTCATCTAACATTTGATCGCCGTCATATATATATCCATAATGGACAGTATGACTCTTAACTTTAGTTAGGTCCTTCCCGCGAAATATTTTATTTACAATATCGATTGAGCCTTTTCCGCTTAATCTAACAATAGAAATCGCGCTTCTTGTGTTAGCAGTAGAAATTGCACAAATAACATCATCATACATACGCATTCCCCTATTGTAATAATTATACAATACCTTAATTTTATTTTCAAGTTTTTTCGGATTTTGCTTTATTATTGCCGTTTATTGTGTTATAATTGGAGTATAGATAACTAAGGAGGTTATATGGAAAAATTTTTACAAGAAAAATATGAAGCTTTTAAAAAGCTTGCGGCTGAACGTTTTTCATACGATAAAATTGATTTAGAGTTCATTACTGATCTTGTTTACAACTCGCTAACTTTTGAAAGAAGAGCAGTTACTAGAGAAGATATCAAAAACATCTTGTCAGGAAACCATGCAAAATATGATGAAAAGTTAGTTACAACAGCAGAAAATCATCGTAAAGCATTTTTGTTTATGGTTGACTTAGCTAAAAAAGGCGAATCACTTACAGAATCAAAACTAAAAGATTGCCATTCAATTTTAATGGATGAACATGGTGGCTTATACAGAACTTTTAATATTTCTATTCAAGGTTCTCAACACACACCACCACCTCATTATAAGATATATGCGCGTATGGATGAATATTTTGAAGTTTTAAAAAGTGCTGATCTTCCAATAAATAAAATTGCTTATAGTCATTTACAACTTTCAAAAATCCATCCTTTCTTAGATGGAAATGGTAGATTAGCTCGTCTAGTATTAAACTATTACATGTTGGCTTCTGGACTTGCACCAATCATTATTCCTTCTGCAGATAAAGAAAATTATTTTCAATGTTTGGAGGATTACAAAGTTAAGAAAACAACACTTACTTTTATAAACTATTTAATTCAATTAGAAGAAGCTTCTTTTGAAAAATATTTTAAATAATAAAAAACCACATAAATTGTGGTTTTTTTGTTTGTATTAATCGCGTGTTGGTTCGATAATTAGATGTCTATCTTTGCCTTCGCCTTCAGAATGTGTTGTAACTCCTTTTAGGCTTGCAACTTTATCATGAACTATTTTTCTTTCATAAGCATTTAAATTACTTAAAGCAATTGGTTTTTTAGTTTCTTTAACTCTTCTTGCATGTTGAGCCGCTAAACCTTCTAAATAATCAATTCTTTTTTGTTTGTATTCTGCTACGTCTACAATTACATTAATATCCATTGATTTAGTTGCGTTGTAAATAGCTGTTGATACTAAAGTTTGTAAAGCAATTAGATAACGAGATCTTCTGCCAATCAAATAACCATTATCGTCGCCTGCATTTATATTATAGTAAATAAGATTGTCTCTTACTTTCTTTTCAACTATACCTTTAATGTTGTTTGCTTTTAATATTTCTTTTAAATATTCTTCACCAATTTTAACTGGGTCTTGTTTTTCGCTAACTTCAACAACCATTTTAGTTTTAAATAAACCCTTTTTTTCAACTACCTCGATATTTACTTGATCTTTATCTAGGCCTAATTCTTCTTTTACTAGTTCATAAGCTTCTTCAATGCTTTTAACTTCATATGTTTTCTTTTCCATCGTTTACTCCTTGTTGAATTTTTCCTTTAATTTTGCTAATCGTTTTTCTGTTAACATATAGCTGATTTGTGCTTGGATCATTGTATAGATATTACCTACTAACCAATATAAACCTAAACCAGCTGGGTTGTTTAAAACAAACACAACCATCATTACTGACATCGCAATCGCAAAAACGTTCATCATCATATTTTGAGATTTGTTTTGTTGATTTTGTTGAGGTCTGCGGTATTCTGGTACGTCTGAATATACTTTCTTTTCTTGTAGTTTTTGTCTAATGATTATCAGTACTTGTGATAATACTTGAAGTACTCCGACTGCAATTGCTAATATCCAAATTTTAGTTGCCATTTCTGGCGCCGTTGTCCTACTTGCAAATAAATTTAATCCTAAAAAGTTGGATTTTAAAAAAGTAAAGTCTAGTGGATATTCAGCTCCTAATGTGTCTGGTATTCTTCTTAATGCTTGGAAGAATCCTAAGAATAAAGGCATTTGAAGGAATGGTAATAAACATCCACCAATACCAATGCCATACTTCTTGTATAGTTGCATCATTTCCATTTGTTTTCTTTGTTGAGATTCTTTGTCGTCTTTACCCGCATATTTTGCTTCTAGCTTTTCCATATCTGGTGCCATAAGCTTTGTCTTTAAAGACATGTCGTTTGTTTTTGTATAAATCGGCCATGCTGCAGTTCTTACTAAAATAGTAGTAAAAATAATAGTAAGCCCATAATTGCCTCCCATAACTTTACCAACAACCCACATTATTGCAGCCATTGGCCAAACAAATAAATCCCAAAAACTCTTAAAACCTACAATTGGGTCTGGAGCAGCTACCCCGCCTTCTGTTGGTTGTCCTGAACAACCACAACCAGTTAGTACTAATGCTACAAATAAAACTAAAACAATAGCCCCTATCATCTTAACTGTTTTGTTGTTTAAGATTTTTTTCATTAATAGTCCCCTTTTGTGTTTTCATTTTTTTAATTAAATAATTAATATTTTCTTCTTTTTCTACGTAACTTAATTCTTTGCTTTTATCTTTAATTACAATTAACATCTTATAGTTTTCAATTGTTTCTAAAAGCGGCCTAATAATTTCACGAACAACTCTTTTTTCATAATTTCTTTCAACTGCGTTGCCTACTTTTCTAGAAACAGACAAAGCTATAAGAGGAGTTTTGTTTTCTATATAATCATAGTAGATCACATAGTATTTATTACCAACAGATTGTTTCTTCTGCAGTAATTCTTTAATATCATGATTTTTCTTTAAACTATATTTACGATTCATTTTACACCTCTATAAATAAATAAAAAGACCACTTACATTAAAATGACAAAAGTGGTCGTAGAGTTTATTTATGCAGATAATTTTTTTCTGCCTTTACGTCTTCTGCTAGCTAAAACTCTTTGTCCTCCAACAGTTGACATGCGAGCACGAAATCCATGTACCTTGCTTCGTTTTCTTTTATTAGGTTGATATGTTCTTTTTGACATAATTTCACCTCCTATTTTTTTTACCACGCCTCGTTATTATATACAAATTTTCGGCGATTGTCAATTATTTTCTAAAATTAATTTTTTACTCACTTTCTTCTTGATAAAAATCTGCAGGAAATGGAATTTCGAAAAGATAATAATTTGTTTCCTTACTTATTTTATCATAATGTTTTACTTTGAAATATAAAGTCTTTGGATGAGTAACTTCAGTAATATATTCGTTTTCTAATACATGAGCATTAATTATATCTTCTCCGTAATAATTTCCCTCAAAATGATATAAGCCTACTGTAGTGAAAATTTCACCTTTGTCGGTCTTTACAAACCCTTGGACATCAAATTCATAGTTTTCAACTTTAGATCTAAAATCTAAGTTAAAATAATAATCCGTTTTCCCAGTTTTTTTCTTAGGAATAAAATTTAACAAAAAGATATCTTTTACATCTTCTAAATTAGTAATTTTCTCTTTTTTATCAAAAGTTAACATAGGTTCTGTAAATCTATAAACATACTCTTCTTTTGTTGTGCCTCCGTTTTCGTCCTCAACATCGTTATAAAAATGGATGATAGAAGTAAATGCTTCTAAGTCTGCTCCCTTGCTATTCGAGGCCATCACAAAACTATTAGTGTGACTAAAACTATCTAGAGTAGAAAAATAATAGGCTTTACCATCAACATAAGATACGCTATAGCTTGCTCTAAATAGATCTACTTTTATTTCTGATGTTCCCCTTACATAGCCAGTAATATAATAACGGTTAGTTAGAGGATTCCCTTCCACATTTTCTTCTTTAGCAAGTCTATTGCTTATTTTTATAAAATTAAAATAGCCTTTTTCGTTTTCTACATGTTCTGCATAAGAGGTAGCAGTAACAATTTCTTTGTTTTGTATAGCAAAATAACCAAGCACTACCGCCGCAACAGCATAAAGCATTAAGATTGCTAAAATTGTAAAATTGTTTAATTTTTCTGGGAATTTAATTAATTTCATTCTTTTTTCTTCCTTCTTGTTCTTCTTTTTGTTTTTTCTTTAATACTATAGTTACCTATAATTATATCACCTTTTTCTGTTTCTGCTATAGTAGTATCTTCATTTAAATAAATAAATCCTGAATTAGGAAAGTTTTCTGTACTTAAACTAGAAAAAGGGAATAGCTTGTGTTTGCCATATTTAGTTAAGTTTAAAATGCAAATGACTTTTGTCTCTAAAACTATTTCATTAATAACTTCTTTTTTTGAATATAGCAATAAATTATTGTTTGGAGAAAAAGCATATAACTTAATTCCTTGACATTTAATTTTTTTTAATTTTGCTAATTGTTTATTTTTTTTATAAAATTTCTTTAATAGTTTTTCTTCCAATTTTTTGCTAGCGGGTTTCCCAGTAATTGTATAATAAAGATCACCTATATAGTAATAGCCTGATTCTAAGATTATTTCTTTCTTTTTCCTAAAACACATATGTATATTCTTCCTTATAATAGTAGATAGGCTTAAACCATAATTTTACTAAATCGTTAATGGTTTTACCTTCCCAAATTAAGTGAACGTATTCTGGTTTGTCGATAAATGGGTTACGATTGTTTTGTTCTTCGTAAATAATATCGTTTCTTTGAATTTCAAAATCATCAACTGGATCTTGACGATGCCATTCTAATAATATAGGTAATAAGCCCATCTTAGCTCCAGATAATTGATAGGTTTCACCAGTTAGTAACTCTGCTCCTGTTTCAACTAAACTTAATTCTTCATACATTACATCCATATAAAGCAGAATTCTGGCAACGTCACCCTTATGATCATCACCAGGAAACCAAGAGTTAGAAGTAACAGCACAATAAGTTGTAGTTTCTGTAATTGGATTTGTAAAGTATGCGTTTCCTCTTGATGAATTGACTCTTTGAACAATAGCTCTTAAATTATGTAAATCACTAGCTTGGTTTCTAGTACTATTACCAATATTACTAGTTCCTGTTCCTAAGCGAGAAAAAGGCCAAACGTGTTCTCTTGTCCAACTTTTACCATCCCAAGTTGCATTAATTTTTGCTCCACTATAAATTGTCCAAACTTTTGTAGGGTCTTCTAGATCGGCATCTGCTCTACCTAAAATCTCCCTAGCATCTCCGTATGATCGTGGCGTAAAACCATCTCTTAATATACGATTAAGTTCTGTTTTTAAATCCGCCCCTTCCATACCATTAGCAGAAGCATAATAAGTTCCTTCAGCTTCTTCGACATACATATAAAACCCATCACTTTCTGGCTCTTCTGTTTCGTCATCTATCTCAAGGAAAAAAACGGTAATTTTATATGTTTTAGATATCTTACCAGCAGTAATTGTAACAATTGTTTCTCCTTCTTGGAGAGCAGTCATTTTTCCATCTTGATCAATCACAAGTACTTCTGTGTTACTTGATGTAAAAGTAACTTTATTATATGGAGCAGCGGTTTCAGGAACTATCTCATATATTATCGTTTGGCTAGAATTTTTATTTAAATTATATTTATCAATTCTAACTTTTACGTCCTTGACAATATGTGGATTACTGAAACACCCTACCAACAATAGGGAGATTAATAAAACTAAAACAGCTGAAATTATCACTTTCAAAGATAAAGAAGATATCTTTTTAGTAATTTTTTTTACTTCTTTGACGTTATTTCCTCTTTTAGTCATGAGTTCACCTCTTTATTTATTATATCATTTTTTTGTTTTTTTTCAATCCTTACAGTTAACATTTCAACGTTGATAAATTGTTTATTCTTTTTTTTAAAGTTTTCCTTGCTTTTTGCACTGTGGAAAAGTAGATAAAAAATTATTTAATTTTTATGTTTATTATTCCTTCTTTTTATGGTATCATATATGGGAAGGAGTTTGGTATGAATAATTTAAATGTAGAAAATGCTTTAGATATTTGGCAAAAGACAATCGAACATTTAAAAAATCAAATTGACGACATTTCTTACAATGATTTGTTTTCTAACACTAAAGAAGTGTTTAAAGTTAAAGATAGTACAATTTGGATTATCGTCGATAGTATTTTTACAAAATTTAGAATTGATAAATTTTATAAAAACGGGATCAATGAATTTGCTTTAAATAATTTTGGTTGCCATTTTGCTTTTATCGACCGAAAAGAAGCAGAAGAACAAAGAAATAAAGTAGATTTAGTAAATACTACACAAACAGATATCGATAATAGCAAAAAGCCGCGATCTTTACTACCTGAATATTCCTTCTATAACTTTGTTATTGGAGAAAGTAATAGGTTTGCTTTTCTTGCTGCTACTAAAGTAGCAAACGATCCAATTCCTGTTTTAAACCCTCTTTATATTTTTGGTGGGGTGGGATTGGGAAAAACACATCTTATGTTTGCTGTTGGCAACGAAATCTTACAAATCAAACCAGATACTAATGTAGTCTATACCACAGCGCAACAATATGCCCAAGATTACTTTACTGCATCTAGTAGCAAAGATCCAAAAGCTTTTCAAAAGTTTTACGATTATTATCAATCTGCAGATGTACTTTTAGTAGATGATATACAGTTTCTAGAACAAAAGACTAAAACACAAGAAGAGTTTTTTAAATTATTTGAGCTTTTATATACAGAAAAGAAAAAAATGGTAGTTGCTTCAGATAGACCAGCTAATCAACTTCAAAACTTCATGGATAGATTAAAGAGTAGATTAAGTTATGGTTTAGCTGTAGATATCAAAAAACCCGACAAACAATTAAGATTAGGTATCTTACAAAAGAAACTTCCAACTCATATCCCAAATCCGGAAGACGTTCCTCTTGAGGTATTAGAGTTGATTGCAGAAATTTATGAAGATCGTAACGTTAGAGAATTAGAAGGTGCTTTAAGTAGATATATTTGGTATTGCGTATCAGGCAACCTACCATTCACTAAGGAAAATGTCTATCCTATACTAAAACCACTTGTTGAAGGTTTAGATAAAGAAGGGGCTCCGGCTGATGTTAAAGTAAGAGATATTAAAGAAGCTGTTGCTAGCTATTATCAAGTTTCGATTCCTGAACTAGAATCTGGTTCTAGAAAAGCTAAAATAGTTTTTGCAAGACAAATGGCTGTTTATTTAATCAGAACTCTTTATGACTTGCCTTTAAAACAAATCGGAAGCTATTTTGGAAATAGAGATCATGCCACTATATCTTATTCTATAGACAAGATTGAAAAAGACATGAAACAAAATAAAGGTATAAAGCAAGATGCTTTGTATTTAACTCATAAAATTCAAGGTGAAAAACAGTAGTTATCAACATATCCACATATGTTAATAATAAAAACATAAAATTAAAATTAAAAAGGAGAAATAAAAATATGAATTTTACAATTAACAGAGATTTATTGTTAGAGAACCTAACAAACGTAAGTAGAGCTCTATCAACGAAAACACCAATGCCTGTATTAACAGGAATTAAATTCGAAATAACAAAAAGCAAAATGTTTTTAACCGCTTCAAATAACGAAATCTCAATTCAAGCACAAATAAACGAAGGAAACAAGTTAAAGCTTGAAGGAGAAGGAAGTTTTGTAGTACCAGGTAAAATACTAATCGAGATCATTAGAAAATTAGACGCAAACGAAGTTCAATTTAAAGCAGTAGAAGATAACGTAATTAAAATTTATGCAAATAGAAGTGATTTTACATTAAATGCTTTAGAAAAAGACAACTTCCCGTTAATTTCATTTGCTGAATCGAAATCATTTATCAAATTAGATATAGGAACACTAAAACAAATTATCAGAAAAACTACTTTTGCTACATCTTTATCAGAATCAAGAGCAATTCTTACAGGTGTTTGTTTAAACTTATCTAACAGTAAATTAGAAGCCATTTCAACAGATAGCTTTAGATTAGCAAAAATCTACTTAAATGTTAACGAAGAATTACCTGAAGTATCTGTGGTTATTCCTTCTAAGAGTTTAGATGAGTTAAATAAAGTTATTATTGATGATAACGAAAGCGATATTGAATTACACTTTTCACCAACAAAGATCTTGTTTAAATACAAAAACTTGTTGTTCCAATCAAGATTGATTGATGGTGTATATCCAAACACATCAAGTTTAATACCAACAGAATTTTTGACTAGTATTAAGTTTAATAAAGCTGAACTTGTTAAAACTATTGATTTAATGTCTTTATTTACTAATATTGAATCTTCAAACATTATTCAATTACAATTAAATCCAGACAAAACAGTTGAAATCAAATCAACAACTAGCGAAATTGGTGAAGGTAAAGAAGAATTAATTCCACTTGAATGTTCTAATCCGGTTTCATTTAAGATTGCGTTTAGTGCTAAATACTTCTTAGAAGCAGTAAGATCGTTTGATTCTTCTGAAATTGTAGTTCATTTTACAGGGGAAATTAAACCATTTATTGTTACTGGTGAATATGATGTTAATTTAACTCAACTAATATTACCAGTAAGAGTATCTTAATAAAAAAACAAACATATAAAAAAAGAGGTCATTAAACCTCTTTTTATTTTTTCTTTTTCTTAAGTTGAAACCCTGGTTTTTCTTTTTCTTTTCCTTTTTTAGCTCTATTTGCCAATTCCTCTTCGTATTCATCAACAGCTTTAAAAACTCCAAGTAATTCTTCTCTCACTTTTAACATTTCATTAAAATCATAGCGATAAGTAAACAACTCATCCTTATCAAAAGGCGTTTTTCCTTGTTCTTGAATATTTTGAACTGTAGATTTTTCTGAAAAATAAGGCAAAATTAAAGCGTCCAACTCCATAGTTTTAGAAAACTCTTCAGCTTGTGCTTGTAATGTTTCTAATGACTTCTTTGGTGCTCTTCTATTTGCGATGAATTTATTAGGTAAAATGTACTGTATTTTACTAATTGGAATGTCTTGGTCGACAAAAAACTGAATTGTATTAATAAAACCATCAATACCCAAACTATCTAAACTAATAATTAACATAATTCTATCACTATAATCCAATAAAACTTCTGTAGCCCTACAACTAGAAGGAGGAAAATCAAGCAAAACATAATCAAAAGCTTCGTTATAAGTATCAATTATCTCTAATAGAGTCTTTTCACTGCTTCTATCGATTATTAATTTAGTAGATAAAGCATCTGTATTTAAGGTTTTAATTAAATATAAGTTATCTCTTACCTCGTGTAGTACCTCTTCATATGTCCTAAGACCCACCATTAGGTGTTCTAAATAGTCATCATTACTTGCTGTAACTAAATTTTGCTTCCCAAAAAGAGTAAAAATGCTGTTTTGATCGTCAACACTGATAATTAAAACAGTCTTATTTTTTACTTCTGTTAAATAATGAGCTAAATAGCCAATAAAAGTTGTCTTACCAACGCCACCCTTTTTACAATATGTTGAAATAATAGCCATATAATGATCCTATTTTATCCTTCTAGTAAGCAAATAAGCCCTAACAGCCTCTTCAACGAACTCAGAAAACGTCCAACCTAAAGAAATTGCTGCTATTTTAGCATTTGCTCTTACCTCATGAGACATAGTAGCCGTATATTTTATCTTTTCATCGCCTCCAAACACCTCAAAACCTCCTTTTTTAGCGGTTTTTTGGGTTGTTTGCTTAGGTGTGACAGGCGCTGGCTCTGGTTTGTATGCTACCTGTTCTTGAACAATTGGTTCAGGTAGAGGCTCTTCACTAACAGTTGTAGCAGTATTTACTGTTTTATCTAGGCCAGATAAAGGGCTAGAGGCTCTTTTTTTAAGTTTATCCATCATATTTTTACTCCTTTTTCTTACAATTTTATAATTTTTTACTTAAAAATGTAAAACCACATTTACATTTTTACACATAACCATATAACCATTTATACATTTATACAATTTTATGTAAAACCATATTTACATTTATATGTTTATACATAAAACCATACATTTTTTAACTCTTTTTAGGTACGATTTTTGACTTTTTAAACCCGAATTTTCCTCAATTTCTAAAAACCAAAACCTAGAAAAAGAGAAATAATTTTCAGCACCTCAAAAAACATTTTGAATTTAATTTAAGCTCAATTTTTACCCTGTAGTAAAGTATCTATTAAGGTCGGAGATTAAAAAGGCTTAAAAACGAAATTTGAAAGGTTGCGAAAATGGGTTTTTGGTCGTATTTGAGATGTTTAATGATTAAATATGCCCAAATTATACATAAAACCATAAACCCATATATATGGTTTTACGGTTATACATAAAACCATACGCCGAATTATTTAAAAAAACAAGTTTTTTTGTTTTTTCTTAACTTGTTGACTTCATTATACACAAAAAAATGCCAAAAAGCAATACATAAAACCATAAAAATTTAAAAAATGTATGTTTTTTGGGGCGTTGAGTCGAGAAAAACAAACAAAAAAGATAATTTAATTATTAACCCTCCTTTTTTGAGCCTTTTTATATAAGTTTAAATTAGAAATTCAAGCAAAAACACTGTAAAATTTGCGTTTTTACACGTCTTAAAACTAAAAAACAGCAAAAAAAACAGGCTAAATAATCATTTCAGATGCAAAAAAACTCAAAAAACAGTCCGAAAAACGAAAAATCTTTAGTTTTAAAATAAAACTATCAAATATTAAACTAAAAAGATTGTTAATAGCTTATTTTTTTTAATTTTGGCACATAAATCTGTTCATGTATTGACTAAATTTTTAAAATTATTAAAAAATTGACTTTTTCTATGATTAAACAGTGCTGTTTACGCATAAAATCATACCGAAAAAGCTTATGTGAATCGCTTCTTTAAGTAAACTTATATATTCAGACCAAAAACCTGCCTTTATTATTAGTATAAACAATATAAGAATACACAAAACCATCTCAACTATCACCCAAAAACATTTAAATTTGAAATAATTTTATATATGCGTGCAAAAAACAGGTTGTTTTTTTTAATAACTTATTGATCTCTAAAGATTAATTTCAATAGAATTGGAGAAAAAACAACATTATGCAAAGAAGCACACATGACTAACTACTAAATATATTATTAAAACAAAGAAACTATTAGTTTTTTAAGTTTTATATTTCAACTTAAACAAATTTTAAACAAAAGACTTAATTAAACTGATATTTTATAGAAAAACGCACCTAAACCGAAAATAAGCGAGTTTTTTGGCTTAAAAAATATAATCAGAAAGATTTTCAAAAAAGTCTTTAAAAATAGGCTGAAATATGGTATAATATCTATGTATTATCCAAGCAACAAAAATAGGTAAAAGCTATGATTTTGATGAGGTTTTTATTATAAATTTGTTGTTTTAATGATATAAAGCTTGAATATAAGTAGTGGAGTAAAAAATGTTTTATATACAAAAATTAAAATTAATCAATTTTCGTTGTTATAAAGATAAAAAAATAATTTTTAAACCTGGTGTTAATATAATAGTGGGAAAAAACGCAGTTGGTAAAACATCTTTAGCAGAAGCTATTTATTGTTTAAGTCTTACTAAATCATATAAAGCAAGCCGTGATTCTCTTTTAATTCAACACGACCAACCATACTATGTTTTAGAAGGAGAATTTATAAACAAAGCGATAAGTCATAATGTGCTTTTGTCATATGAGTTAGATAAATTACGCAAAAGATTGCTAGTTGATAATAATGTAATTAAAAAAATGAGTGATTACATAGGAACATTTAGAGTCGTTATGTTTTCGCCCGATGATTCTGAGTTGATAAAAGGTTATTCGCCTCAAAGAAGAAGATTTCTTGATGTTTATTTAGGCCAAATTAATAACAAGTATTTAAAAGATCTATCTAATTATAATAGAGTATTGAAGAATAGAAACGAATTATTAAAGAAGCCGAACCCAAGCGAACAAGATCTAGAAGTATTAAAAATCTACTCAGAAGCTTTAGTAAAATACGGAATTAATTTAATTATTGAAAGAAAAAAATTTATTGAAATGTTAAATCCCGAAGTGGCAAAAATTAGTTTGGCTATCTCTAACGAAACCGAGAAAACAGAATTAAAATATATGCCAAATGTGGAAAAAGATGATTTTTTGTTGAAAACTTTTCGACAACTTAAAAAAGATTTATATTTGCAAACTACAGGGCTTGGACCACATAAAGATGACTTTATTTTTGAAATAAATGGCAAAGATGCAGCATCTTTTGCCTCACAAGGTCAACAAAGAACATCAAGCATAGCTTTAAAATTAGGACTTGCCAACTTGTTTGATAAATTAGGAATGGACAACATTGTTATCTTAGATGATGTTTTTAGTGAATTAGATAAAGAAAGACAAAATCAAATTATGCAATTGTTTAAAGAAGACAAGCAAATATTTATTACTACAACAACAATTGATTCAATACACGAAACATTATTGGAAAATAGCAATATTATTAAAATAGAAAGGGAATAATAAGATGAGTGATGATAAAAGATTAAATTCACAGTATAGTGGCTCCGATATTCAGATATTAGAGGGTCTAGAAGCAGTAAGAACTAGACCTGGTATGTATATTGGTAGTACTAGTGATACTGGACTACACCACTTAGTTAGAGAAATAGTAGACAACTCAATTGATGAGGCTTTAGCTGGTTATTGTGATCATATTGAAGTTGAAATTCAACCAAACGGATCAATATCTGTTACCGATAATGGTAGAGGTATACCAGTAGATATCCATCCCAAAACAGGAGAATCAGCATTAGAGGCAGTATTTACTGTTCTTCATGCTGGAGGTAAATTCGGCGGAAAGAGTTATAAGGTTTCTGGTGGATTACATGGGGTTGGTGCTTCAGTAGTTAATGCTTTAAGTGAATGGTTAAAAGTTACTGTATTTAAAGATGGTTATGTATACGAACAAGAATATGGTCGCGGAAAGAAACTATATGATGTTAGGAGAATTGGAATTACAGATAAAACAGGAACTGTAGTACTTTTTAAACCAGACGCAACAATCTTTAAAGAAGGAACAGAATTTGATTATGAGACATTAGCTTCTCATTTACAACAATCAGCCTTTCTAAACAAGGGGTTGAAACTGACATTAACAGACCTTCGTAACCCATATCGTGTTAGAACTAATACATATCAATACGATAATGGTATTATTGAATATGTTAAATATCTAAACCAAAGTAAAACGCCAATTCATAATGAGATTATTTATCTTTCAGGGAAAGTAGATAATGTAGAAGTAGATATCGCAATGCAATATACAGATGATGAAACTTGCCGTATTCACTCATATGCAAATAACATTAATACACCGGATGGTGGAACTCATGAGGAAGGATTTAAAACTAGGTTAACGCAAATCATTAACCAATATGGTAAAAAGATAGGTCTTTTCAAAAAGAAAGAGTCGCTAACTGGAGACGATGCAAGAGAAGGACTAACTGCGATTGTTAGCGTAAGACACCCTTCGCCTGAATTTGAAGGACAAACAAAATCTAAATTAGGAAATGCAGATGCAAGAAGAATCGTATCGCAAATCTTAGGTGATCAATTAGAACAATATTTAGACGAAAATCCAGAAACAGGAAAAGAAATTATTAATAAAGCTTTAGAATCATCAAGAGCTAGACTGGCTGCTAAAAAAGCTAGAGAAGCTTCTCGTAAAAGCCCACTTGAAACAATAGGCTTTGCTTCTAAGTTAAGTGATTGTCGTTCTAAAGACCCAACAATAAGTGAGTTATATCTTGTCGAAGGTAACTCTGCTGGTGGTAGTGCAGAAATGGGAAGAGACGCAGAATTTCAAGCAATTCTACCTTTAAGAGGAAAAGTGTTAAATGTAGAAAAAGCAACCAAAGCGAGTGTTGTAAGTAATAACGAAATTATCTCTATGATTCAAGCAATTGGTGCAGGGATTGGAAAAGAATTCGATATTGAAAGTGTAAGATATCATAAAGTAGTTATTATGACCGATGCTGACGTTGACGGAGCCCATATTAGAACACTATTATTAACTTTCTTTTATCGTTATATGAGACCTTTAATTGAAGCGGGGTATGTATATATTGCTCAACCTCCTTTATATAAAGTAAGTTATGGTAAAAGAATAGAATATGCATATAGCGAAGCAGAATTGCAAGATGTTTTAGAAACATTTAATGCTAAGCCAAATATTCAAAGATACAAAGGTTTAGGTGAGATGAATGCAGATCAATTATGGGAAACAACTATGGATCCTAAAACCAGAACATTATTAAAAGTTAAATTAGATAATGTGGCTGTAGCTGATACGGTATTTAGTATGCTAATGGGTGACGATGTTGCGCCAAGAAGAGAATTTATCGAAAGCAACGCTATCTACGTAGAGAATTTAGACGTATAGGAGGACTCTTATGGAAAAAGATATTATTGATATAGAGAGCCCAATTGAAGAAGAAACAAGTAGTGAAAAACAATACCATCATAAAGGTGGCGTGAAGAACATTGATATTGTAAAAGAAATGAAAAACTCATTTTTAAGTTATGCAATGAGTGTTATCGTTTCAAGAGCAATACCGGATGTAAGAGATGGGTTAAAGCCAGTTCAAAGAAAAATTCTTTATGCAATGCATGGATTAGGACTTTATTCAGATAAACCATATAAAAAATCTGCAAGAATTGTTGGGGATGTTATGGGTAAATATCACCCTCATGGTGACTCAGCAATCTATGATGCGATGGTAAGAATGGCTCAAGATTTTAGTTTTAGATATCCTTTAGTTGAAGGGCAAGGAAACTATGGTTCAATTGGTGGTGCTCAAGCAGCTGCTATGCGTTATACTGAAGCAAGAATGAGCAAAATTAGTATGGAGTTATTGCGTGATTTAAACAAGAATACAGTAGATTACCAAGATAACTATGATGGTACAGAAACAGAGCCTGTAATTTTACCATCTCGTTTTCCTAATTTGTTAGTTAATGGTGGAACAGGTATTGCTGTTGGTATGGCTACAAACATTCCACCACACAATTTAGAAGAAATAATGGATGCTTTACTAGCTGTAGTTAAAAATCCAAAGATTACAGTTGAAGAGTTAATGGAATATGTAAAAGGACCAGATTTCCCAACGGGAGGAATCTTAATGGGGCTAACTGCTATTCGTGAAATGTATAAAACAGGACAAGGATCTTTAGTAGTAAGAGCTAAAACGCATTATGAGGATTTAGGTCGCGACCGCCAACAAATTGTTGTTACTGAAATTCCTTATGCTGTAAATAAAACTCTTTTAGTAGATAGAATTGTTAAACTTGTTAAAGATAAAATAGTTGAAGATATAACAGATTTAAGAGACGAATCTACTAGAGATGGATTAAGAATTGTAATTGAACTTAAGCGAGGAGCTAATTCGGGTGTTGTTTTAAATAATTTATTTAAACACACACAACTTCAATCTACTTTTAGTACCAATATGTTAGTTCTAGATGGCGGACAACCAAAAACTTTAAATTTAAAAGAAATTTTAGAATGTTATTTGGCTCACCAAAACGAAGTAATTAGAAGAAGAACAGAATTTGACTTAGAAAAAGCAGAGGCTAGAGCTCACATTTTAGAAGGATTAATTATTGCTCTTGCAAACATTGAAGAAGTTGTGAAAGTAATTAAAGCTAGTAAGAGTGGGGAAATTGCTATTAATCGTTTAATGGAAAAATTTGTTTTAACCGAAGAGCAAAGTAAAGCAATTCTTGATATGAGATTACAAAGACTTACTAGTTTAGAAGTTGAAAAGATTAAAGAAGAACTTGTAGAGTTAGAAAAATTTATTGCTGAGTGCAAAGAAATCTTACAAAATCCCCAAAAGAAAAAAGAACTAATTATTAAAGAAATTACAGAAACAAAAGAAAAATATAAAGATCCAAGAAGAACAGAAATTAGTTTAGCTGAAGATTTAGGGCTAGAAGATGAAAATCTAATTCCAGTTGAAGATGTTATTATTACTATAACTGAAAGAGGATATGTTAAGAGAATGACATCAGATACATATCAAACACAAAACAAAGGTGGAAAAGGTATTATCGGAACTAAAATGGTAGAATCAGATGCAGTTACAAAAGTTATCTATACTTCAACTCATGATGATTTATTCTTCTTTACAAACTTTGGTAAAGTTTATACTTTAAAAGCTTATCAAATAGCCGAAGCTAATAGATTAGCTAGAGGAACACCGATTGTAAACTTACTTAAACTTGAAAATAATGAAAGACTAGCAACTGTTTTAAGTATCGATACTGATGCTATTAAAGAAACAGATTACTTATTCTTTGCTACAAAACAAGGACTAGTTAAGAAAACACAAGTTGAAGAATACAAAAACATTAGACGTAATGGTATTATTGCGATTAATTTAGTTGAAGGAGACGAATTATTAAGTGTTGGTATTACCGACGGAAATAAAAACATTATTTTAGGAGCATCAAATGGTAAAGCAATTAAGTTTAGCGAAGATGATGTTCGCCCAATGCAAAGAGTAGCTCAAGGTGTAAGAGGCATTTTAGTTGAAGAGGGCGAAGAAGTAGTTGGTATGGCTATTATTAATAGTCCAAATGATGAAATTGTTATCGTTACAGAAAATGGTTATGGTAAGAGAACAAGCGTACGAGAGTTTAGAACTCAAGTTAGAGGCGGAAAAGGAGTAACAGCTTTAAGTATTAATAAGAGAAATGGTCAAATGAAAGCAATGAAGACTGTTGAATCTGAAGAAGACTTAATTGTTATTACTAATTATGGTTTTATTATTAGAGTTCCATTAGAGCAAATTCTAACAATCGGTAGAATTACTCAAGGAGCTAAGATTATTACACTTAACGCAAACCAAAAAGTAGCCTCAATAGAAATCTTACCAAAAGAAGAATCAGAAGCAGACATAGATTCAGATCTAGATTTGTTTGTAGAATATGAATAAAGAAAAAGCACCTTCGGGTGCTTTTTAATATTTTATAATTGATTGCAAAAACAAGGATATTATAGTATAATTAAGTTTAGAAAATAAAAAAACTAAAAAGTTGAAATATGGCTTTTTTTAGTTGAAATAGATATCTTATAGAGTTAAAATAAACTAAATTTAAGGGGGCATGAAAATGTTAGATATTAAATACTTAAGAGAAAACTTAGAAGAAGTAATTAAAAACCTAAATCAAAGAGGTTCTGATTTTTCATACTTAAGAGATGTAATTAAATTAGATGATGAAAAAAGAAATTTAATTACAGAAGTAGAAAAACTAAAAAAGATGAGAAATGATGCTAGCAAAGAAATAGGAATCTTAAAAAGAGAAAAAAAAGATGCTAGTAGTGTTTTAGCTGAAGTTGCTTCTTTAGGAGATGAGATTAAAGCAAAAGATGAGGCAATTAAAGAGTTAGATGAAAAAATCTTTAACTATCTAGCTACAACTCCTAACTTAGTTCATAAATCTGTACCAATTGGACCAGACGATAGTTATAATAAAGAAATCAAAAAGTTTATGGAACCAACTAAGTTTAATTTTAAACCAAAAGCCCACTATGAATTAGGAGAAGCTTTAGATATTTTAGATTTTGAAAGAGCAGCTAAAGTTACAGGTAGTAGATTTGCTATTTATAAAGGTTTAGGAGCTCGTTTAGAATTATCTTTAATTAAGTTTATGATGGACCTACATGCAAAAAGTGGATATACAGAAGTAATACCACCATACATAGTATCGGCAGCATCAATGTTTGGTACTGGACAGTTACCAAAGTTTGCAGAAGATGCTTTTAAAATTGCAAATGGTAATGGTGATTGGTATTTAAATCCAACAGCAGAAGTACCAACAATCAATATGTTTAAAGAAGAAGTTTTAGATTATGCGAAACTTCCAATCAAATTAACTAGTTACACAACTGCTTTTAGATCAGAAGCAGGTAGCGCAGGTCGTGATACTCGTGGTTTAATCAGACAACACCAATTTAATAAAGTTGAACTAATTAAGATAGCTTCTCCAGATAATAGTTATCAAGAATTAGATGAAATGCTTGCTGAATCAGAAAAGGTATTAAAAGCTTTAAAACTTCCATATCGTGTTGTTGTATTATCTAGCGGAGATATGGGATTTGCAATGTGTAAAACATATGATGTTGAAGTATGGATTCCATCACAAAACACATATCGTGAAATTGGTAGTATTAGTAATGCTGAAGATTATCAAGCAAGAAGAGCAAACATTAAGTTTAGAAGATCACAAGATAGTAAATTAGAATTTGTTCATACATTAAATGGATCAGGTTTAGCTGTGGGACGTACACTAGTTGCGATTTTAGAAAACTATCAAAATGAAGATGGCACAATTAAAGTACCAGAAGTATTAAAACCTTATATGAGGGTAGATAAAATTGGATAAAGATATGTATTGTAGAAAGTGCGGAACACAAGTTCAAGAAGACGCTATATTTTGCCATGTTTGTGGCAATTTATTAGAAGAAGCAGAACAAGTTAATGTTGCAGAAGAACAAGCATACACAACTGTTGAAAAAAGGAAAAGAGAAAAAAATAGTTTTGACACTATTAACTTTATTCTTACAATCATCAGTGTAAGTTTAATGGTTGTTGCCTTTATTCCATATGTACCTATTGTTGCTCTAATTTTAGGAGGCGTAGCCTTAATAATTGCGATTATTTTAGAGATTAAAAAGAAATACAAATTTTCTTTGTTGTCTTTATATCTAGCTGCTGGAGGAATATTAGCTAATACTTTATTATTAATTTATTTTTCTAATATATAAAAATAGGAAGATTAAACTTCCTATTTTATTATTTTATTATGTAATTTTTTAAATTCTGCTTCACTTAATTTATTAGATTGAGTATTAAACTCAAGGTCGCCTTTTTTGTAAATTGGGATAATATGGATATGAAAATGATGGACCGATTGTCCTGCTTTTTCTCCGCAATTATTTACAATATTAAAATCGAAAACATGTAGTTTTTCTTTTAATAATAAAGCTACTTTCCTTGTTACATTTAAAGCTTCCTTGGCTGTTTCTTCATCAAGCTCTAATAGATTTGCGAAGTGTTTTTTAGGGACAACTAAAGTATGTCCAATCGTTATTTGAGATAAATCAAGAAAAGCTAAAAACTTATCATCTTCATATATAATATATGAAGGAATTTCTTTATTAGCTATCTTACAAAATATACACATAACATCAACTCCTTATGTAAATTATATCAAATATCTTAAAAAAAGCAATAATTTGTGATAAAATAAGGGAAGATGAGGAAAGGTGATTATATGCTTCACAATAGAGTAAACAAAGTTCAAGAACTTGCGATAGCATCAATTATGGTAGCAATGGCTGCTGTTTTGTCGTTTTTTGATAAATCAATAAGTGTTATTGCTTTCCCCTTTTTACCAGTTGCTAAAATAGGGCTTGCTAATATTGTTATATTACTGGCTATTTATATTTTTGATTTTAAAACAAGTTTGTTAATTACTGTATTAAAATCTGTTGTAGTTGGATTGATTTTAGGAAGCATAAGTTCTTTTATTATAGGAGCTAGTGCCAGCCTAGTTAGTTTCTTTTGGATGTTTTTAGCTCATAAATTATTAAAAGATAAAACTTCGCTTGTAGGTATAAGTGTAATTGGTGGTTTTCTTCATATTGTTACACAATTGTTTGTAGTAATGCTTATATATCATACAGGGGATGCGGTTTTTAAGTCTGGAGCATTATTAGTATTAATATCTTTAGTTACTAGTATAATAGTAGGGATTGCTGGTAATGGTTTATACAAATATCTAACAATTCATTATCACTTAAATTCAAGTCTAGAATTAGTTTCCGAAGATAAAGGAGAAAACAATGAACTTTAATCAAATAAAAGAAAAAGTAATCCAATACGATTTAATTATTATAGAAAGACATGCTAATCCTGACGGAGATGCTATGGGAAGTCAATTAGGATTAAAAGCTATTTTAAAAGAAAATTATCCAAAAAAGAAAATTTACGCAGTTGGTGATACTAGTGAGCGTTTTGATTTTATGGGCAAAACTGATGAAATAGATATCGAATTGTATAAAAAAGCTTTAGTTTTTGTTTTAGATACTTCTACTGATGAGATGTTATTAAATGATAATTATAAAAAAGCAAAATTTTCTATAAAAATAGATCATCACAATACAGTTAGCGATTATTGTGTTTTAAATTATACAGATACTAGTTTTGAAAGCTGTGCTGGGATTATTGCTCAAATAGCTTTGGATTTAGATTGGAAACTAAACAAGGAAGCAGCAACACATTTATTTACAGGAATAGTTACTGATAGTGGTCGTTTTAGATATGATAAAACAACAGCAAGAACTTTTGATATTGTATCTAAATTAATGGAATATGATATAGATATTGATAACGTTTATTCTAACTTATATCAAGAAAGTTTAGACAGCGTTAAATTAAGAGCGAAACTAACAAATAAGTTTAAAGTTAGTAAACACAAAGTAGCTTATTTAAAAGTAACAAAAAAAGATGTAGAAGCATATGGATTAATGCCACATAATATAGCTAGAGGTTATGTAAACATCATGGCCAACATTAAAGAAATTGAAGTTTGGGCAATGTTTGTAGAAGATGCAGAAAATAACCAAATTTTATGTGAGTTTCGTTCGTCAAAACATAATATTAATCAAATTGCTGTTAAATATGGTGGAGGCGGTCACTTACTTGCAAGTGGAGCTAAAGTTGCAAGTTTTGAAGTTTGTAGGGAGATTATTAAAGATTTGAATAAACTAGTTGCAGGGAGTAAAAAATGAAGAAAACAAGAAACCAAATTTTAAAGAAAATTAAAGAATATGATAGTATTATTATCTTAGGTCATCAAAGACCTGATGGAGACTGTGTTGGCTCTACTTTGGGGTTAAAAAATATCTTAACAACATCTTTTCCTAAGAAAAAGATCTATGCACCTGCAAATGATTCAGCTAGTTATTTAGATTTTTTAAAACCGAGGGATGAAGAATTAAAACCAGAAATATATCAAGAGTCATTAGTTATTGTCTTAGACACAGCTACTAAAGAAAGAATTGATAGTAAATATTTTCATCTTGCAAAAGAAACGATTAAAATTGATCATCATCTGCCTGTTGATGATTATGCAGACATTAATTTTGTTGACGTTACTGCGCCTGCAACGGCACAGATTATTGTAGACCTCTTTTTATATCCACCGAAAAATTTAGAAATGGAACAAGAAGGGGCAGAAGCTTTATTTACAGGAATAGTTACTGATACAGGCAGATTTAAATATAGCAATGTTAGATCACAAACATTAAATGCAGCTAGCTTATTATTAGATTATGATATCGATTTTGAAAAAATATATAATGCTCTATATTTAAAAGACTCGGAAGTTTTAAAATTAGAGGGTTATTTATATTTAAATTTTAAAACAACAGAAAATGGCGTGGCTTATTTTTATATTGATAAAAAAATCAGAAAGCAGTATAATATTACTATTGAAGATGCCGCATCACTAGTTAATTGTTTAGACTCAATTAAAGGAAGTTTAATTTGGGTTTTATTTGTAGAGCAAGACGATAGTACAATTAGAGCTAGAATTAGAAGTAGATATGTGTCTATCGACGATATAGCTAATAATTATCGTGGTGGTGGACATAAGCAAGCAAGCGGAGCTACATTATTAGCAGAAAAAGAAATTGATTCAATTTTAGAAGAATTAGATATTAGATTAAAAGAATTTAAAGAGGAAAACGGAGGATTAATGTAACTTGAAGATACTAGTTGTAAATGATGATGGAATTCAATCAGAAGGGTTAAAACGATTAGTTGAAAGAACTAAGAAATATGGAGAAGTTTTTGTAGTCGCTCCTAAATATAATCAATCAGCTACAAGCCATAAAATACTTGTAAGGGGAGGATTTAGTGTTGAAAAAATAAATCTTTTTCCTGGAGTTGAAGCATATGCTATTGATAGCACTCCAGCTGATTGTGTTCGTTTTGCCCATTATCATTTAAAATGTGATTTTGATTTAGTGCTGTCTGGTGTTAATAAAGGATATAATTTAGGTTTTGATATTTTTTATTCTGGAACTGTAGCTGGGGCCACAGAAGCTGCTTATACAAAAAGAAGAGGATTTGCTTTATCAGCTAATTATAAATCACTAGCAGGGTTTGAAAAATATTTTGATGAAGTTATGGAATTACTATTAAGCGAAGAATATTGGAATAAAGCTTTAGTATATAATGTAAATTTTCCGATAGAACCAAAAGGTATAAAACTAGCTGTTCAAGGGGATACTTGTTTTGATACTTATTTTGAAGAAAAAGAAGGATTATATTACCAATTAGGAACCGGCAACTTAGCTTTAGATAATAATGAAAATAGCGATGCCTATTTAACAAATCGTGGGTATGTCACAATCACACCTTTAAGTGGAGATCGCACTAACCAAGAAGTATACAATCTTTTAAAAGGAGGAGTAAAAGATGGAAAAAGATAAAAATATTTATGAAGATATGTCAATGGTAGATGTAGCTTTAAAAATTTTAGAAGAAACAAAAAAGCCAGATACGATTGTAAATATAGCTGCAGAAGTATTTAAAAGAAAAGGAATTGAAAAAGTAGATCCTCAAGACTATATTCAATTTGAAATTGATTTTATGTTAAGTGGTAATTTCATTTGTTGTGCAGAAGACTTAGAAGGCACAAGATTATGGGATTTGAAATATCGCCAAAACTCTAAACTACTAAATCAAGATAAGACATATATTGATGTTGTTGATGAAGTTTTCTCTGAGGATGCATTAAAATACGAAATGCAAGAAGAGTTATTAGCTCAATATGAAGATGAAGTATTAGAAGAAGATGACGAAGAAGGCGATGACGAAGTAATCTATGACGACATTTCTGATGAAATTGATGAAGATGACGAAGAAGAAGACGATGAAGATTATGACGAATACGAAGATTTAGATGATGAAGATTATGATGAAGATGAAGACGATGAGTTTGAGGATCTTATATAATCAAAAACAATTCTAAAAATAGTTATAGACAAAAGTTTTAATATTTGATATAATAATAAAGAGCAAAATAGTTCTCTTAAAAGAAGAGGGCTATTTTTTATTTTTGGTGGAGGTATAAAATGAGTCGCGCTAAGTTTATTTTTGTAACTGGAGGAGTTGTGTCCAGTTTAGGGAAGGGGCTAAATGCAGCATGTTTAGGAAGATTACTAAAAGACAGAGGTCTAAAAGTTTTCATTCAAAAATTTGATCCTTACATTAATGTAGACCCCACAAACATGTCACCATTGCAACATGGCGAAGTTTTTGTGACCGAAGATGGTGCTGAAGCAGACTTAGACCTGGGCCATTATGAAAGATTCATTGATATTAATTTATCTAAACACTCAACGGTTACTTCTGGTAAAGTTTATTTAAGTGTTATTGAAAAAGAACGTCGAGGCGAATTTGACGGACAAACAATTCAAGTAATACCTCACATCACTAATGCTATTAAAACATTAATTTATGAAGCAGCGGAAACATCTAAAGCAGATATCGTTATTACAGAAATAGGTGGTACTGTTGGTGACATTGAGTCACTTCCTTTTATGGAAGCAATAAGACAAGTTCGTAGAGAATTAGGATATGAAAATACAGCTTATATCCATACAACATTAGTTCCTTATCTTACAGCTGCGAAAGAACTAAAAACAAAACCAACTCAGCACAGCGTTAAAGAATTAAGATCAATTGGTATTATTCCTGACATTATTGTTTTAAGATCAGATAGACCAATTCCTGAATCACAAAAGAAAAAGATTGCATTATTCTGTGACGTAAAGGATGAGAAAGTTATTGATGTTCCTGACTGTAAGTCTATTTATGAAGTTCCTTATTTATTAAAAGAACAAAAATTAGATACTTTAGTTCTAAATCATTTTGGAATAAAAACAAAACCAGTTGATTTAAAAGAATGGGATCAAATGGTTGCGAGAATAAACAATTCAAAAGAAGAAGTTAAAGTTGCTTTAATTGGTAAGTATGTATCTTTAAAAGATGCGTATTTATCTGTTTATGAAGCTTTATCTCATGGTGGTTTTAATAATTCCCTTAAAGTAAAGATTGATGCAATTGATTCTACCAAGATAACAGAGAAAAACGTAGCAAAAACATTACAAGCTTATCAAGGTATTATTATTCCTGATGGTTTTGGTCAAGAGAAAATTGAAGGTTTAATGCTAAGTATTAAATACGCAAGAGAAAACAAAATTCCATTTTTAGGCATTTCGTTAGGAATGCAAGCTGCAATTATCGAATATGCAAGATCAAATTTAAATTTAAAAGAAGCTAATTCTTTAGAGCTTGATCCTGATTGTAAAATGCCAGTAATTACTTTAAGAAAAGAAGGAAAGATGAAGCTAGGTTCGAGTGAAGTTGAAATAACAAATGGAACTCGTATTTATGATGTTTATCAAAAGACAGAAGTTAGTGAAAGATATCGCCATCGATATCAATTTAATAAAAAATATTTAGAGGAATTTAAAAATGGTGATTTGGTTTGGAGTGGATTTTCTAAAAAAGGCACACCAGTAGCAATGGAATTAAAAGGACACCCTTTCTTTATTGCTGTTCAATATCGACCAGAATTTAAATCAAGACCAAATAGAGCACATCCATTATTTGGAGAATTTATTAAAGCGTGTTATGAAAACAAGAGGTGAAGATTTTGAGTAAAAAATATGATTGTATTATTGTAGGTGCAGGCCCTAGTGGAATGTACTGTGCCTATGAATTGATGCTTAAAAAGCCAGAATATAAAGTATTACTAATTGATAAAGGACACGATATTTATGATCGTCAATGTCCAATCTTACAAGGTAAAATTGAAAAATGTCCAGTAGATAGAAACGGATATCACGGCTGTAAACCAAGTTGTTCCATCTCAACTGGTTTTGGTGGAGCTGGAGCTTATTCGGATGGAAAGTATAATATAACTAATGAATTTGGTGGTTGGTTAAATGAGTATTTAGATGATGATGAATTAATGGAATTAATTAATTATGTTGATAAATTAAACTTAGAACATGGTGCAAATCCAGAGATAACTGATCCTTATACATCTGAGGTGAGAAAAATTGAAAAGTTAGCAATAGGAGCTGGCTTAAAATTATTAAGAAGTAAAGTAAGACATTTAGGAACCGAAGAAAATATTCAAATTCTTAAAAACTTTCGCGATGAAATGGCAAACCATATCGACTATCGTTTTAGAACTAAAGTTGGCGATTTATTAATTGAAGATGATAAATGTGTTGGTGTTGTTTTATGCGATGGAACTGAGATCTATGGTAATAATGTCATTTTAGGTGTAGGTAGAGACGGATCTAGTTGGCTTGAAGAAGTCTTACAAAAACACGACATTAAATTTAAAAATAACCAAGTAGATATCGGTGTTCGCGTAGAAACAAGCAATATCGTTATGGAAGATATAAATACACATTTATATGAAGGTAAATTTATCTATCGTTCAAGTGTTGGAACAACAGTTAGAACTTTCTGTTCTAACCCTAGTGGTCACGTTGTTGTGGAAAACCAAAACGGGGCAATTTTGTGTAATGGACATTCATTTAGAGATATTGGATATGGTACAGAAAATACTAACTTTGCTTTACTAGTTTCTCACGAGTTTGAAAAACCATTTAATAATCCAAATGATTTTGCTCACGCTGTTGCAACACTTGCTAATATGTTAAGTTCAGGATCAGTAATTGTTCAAACATATGGTGATATTATTAGAGGAAGACGCTCTACAAAAAAACGTCTTAAAGAAGGATTTATCCGTCCAACATTAAAAGAAGCTGTTCCTGGAGATTTAGGACTAGCTTTACCTTATAATACAATGAAGTCAATTATTGAGATGATGGATGCATTAAATCATATCACTCCAGGTATTGCTAGCGATCATACATTGTTCTATGGAGTAGAAGCTAAGTTTTATTCAGCTCGTCCCGAAGTAAATCGTAATTTTGAAACAAAGATTAAAAATTTATATGTAGCTGGCGATGGTGCTGGTCTAACTAGAGGCTTGGCTCAAGCAGGAGCAAATGGAATTCATATTGCAAGAAGTATTGCTAAAAAAGATAAAAAATAAGATTATAAGCATTAATTAGATATCTAATTAATGCTTTTTTTATTATTTAAAAGAAATATGATATAATTAAACAGGAGGGTTAATTATGGATAAAATAGAAAGATTAAAAGAGATTATTGAAAGTTCAAACAACATTGTTTTTTTTGGTGGAGCTGGAGTATCTACAGCATCGGGCATTCCTGATTTTCGAAGTTCATCAGGTTTATATTCAAGTCAATATAAAAGCTTAAGACCCGAGTACATTATTTCTCATTCTTGCTTTATAAAAGATCCCAACCTTTTTTATACTTTCTATAAAGAGAAAATGATCTTTCCTAACGCAAAACCTAATTATGCCCATATAGCTTTAGCTAAATTAGAAAAGGCGGGAAAACTAAAAGCGGTTATAACACAAAACATAGACAATTTACACCAAATGGCGGGTAGCAGCCCGAGTAAAGTTATAGAATTACATGGAAGTGTCTATCGTAATAAGTGTATGAAGTGCAAAGAAAAGTATGATTTAGCTTATGTTTTAGATGCACAACCGGTCCCTTATTGTAAGAAGTGTGGCGGTTTAGTTAAACCAGAAGTTGTATTATACGAAGAACCCTTAAATAATTATGATATTGAAACAGCAATTAACTATATTGCTCGTTGTGACACCTTGATTGTAGCCGGAACAAGTCTCACAGTTAACCCAGCTGCAGGTTTGGTTCAATTTTTTAGAGGGACTAATTTTGTTATTATAAACTTATCAGAAACACCATATGATTTTCTTGCAACTTTAGTAATTAAAGAACCTGTAGATAAAGTTTTTGAAAAGATAATTTAAAACAAATATAAAGACTTATTTATTAAAAAATGATATAATTAGAAAAAAGGAGTAAGATATGAGTCAAATACTAGATGGTCAAATGATTTCAAAAGAAATCAAAGAGAGAATCAAAGAAGAAGTAAATAGATTAGAAGTCAAACCCAAATTGGTTGTTATTTTGGTAGGAGATGATGATGCTAGTAAAATCTATGTTCGTAATAAAATAAAAGCTTGCGAGAATGTAGGGATAGCAACAGAAGATTATATTTTACCAAAAGACACAAGAGAAAAGGAACTAGTAGATTTAATTGAGAAATTAAATAAAAACAAAGAGGTAAATGGAATTCTAGTTCAATTACCACTTCCCAGACATCTTAACGAAGATACTATTGTTAATACTATTTCTCCAATTAAAGATGTTGATGGGTTAAATATAATCAACCAAGGAAACCTTTTAAATCGTAAACCTGTTTTAGTGCCTGCAACACCAAAAGGTATTATTACTTTACTTAAAAGATATTTTGTAGAGATAGAAGGAAAAAGAGTAGTTATTGTGGGAAGGAGCAAACTTGTAGGTATGCCACTTGCTTTATTGTTTAATCATGCTAATGCTACAGTTACTATTTGTCATTCATATACTGAAGACTTAAAAGACATTACAAAACAAGCAGATATTTTAGTATCTGCTGTAGGTAAGGCTGATTTTATTTCAGGAGACATGATTAAAAAAGATGCAGTTGTAGTTGATGTAGGTATTAATAGACAAATGGGTCATATTGTTGGTGATGTAAACTTTAAAGAAGCAATGGAAGTCGCTAGACTAGTAACACCAGTTCCTAAAGGAGTTGGACCAATGACGATTGCTAGTTTATTGGAAAATGTCTTAGAGTGTTATGACTTACAAAAGCGTGATATGAAATGAAATTAATAGTAGGTCTAGGTAATCCCGGTAAACAATACGAAAAAACACGACACAATATCGGCTTTATGTTTTTAGACGAAATCGCAAAGGAACATAATCTTACTTTTAAACTTCAAACAAAGTTTAAAGGAGCAACGGCTTTATTAAAATTAGATCAAGATTATATATTGTTAAAACCACTAACATTTATGAACTTATCGGGAGAAGCGGTTAAATTAGTAATGAATTATTACGATATTGCTTTAGAAGATATCTTAATCATCCATGATGAGCTTGCTTTACCAACAGGAAAGTTAAAGATAAAACCTAAAGGAAGCAGTGGTGGTCATAATGGTGTTCAAAACATTATTGATAATCTAGATTCTGAAGAATTTGCGAGAATAAGAATTGGTATTGATAATTTTAAAGATGATATTATTGATTATGTGTTAGGCAAGTTTTCTCGTAAAGAAATGAAATTGCTTGCTCCTATTATAGAGGATGCGCCAAACATGATTTCTTATTTAGACAAACAAGGTCTAGAAAAGTTTATGAGTTACTATAATACTAAATATAACGAATAATATTTTAGAATTATTTAGAATTAATAATAGTGTTATTGAGTATGAAGAAAGCATCAAAGATAATTCATCGATTTATTTATATAATGTTGTAAACAATGCTAAGTATTTAGCTGCATATGATGCTTATGTTTTAAAAGGAGAATCAATTATCTATATTGCTTCAAATCTCTACAAAGCCAATCAAGCATATAATGCTTTTTTGAAACTTGCTGGAGATGAAAATGTAGATTTATATGCAGTAGATGAAATTATCTCAGCTGATTTATTAGTAGTTAGCAATGATTTGAAAATAGAGCGGATTAATACTTTAAAAAATATTTTAGAGAAGAAAGCAAAAATTATAGTAACTCATGTTCAAGCAGTATTAAAACCTTTAATTAGTCCCAAGCTATTTAAAAAGCAAATTATTAACTTAAAGAAAAACAAAATTATTAATCGCGAAGAGTTAATTAAACAATTAGTGATAATAGGTTATAACAGAACCCCCATTACTTTTCAAACGGGGGATTTTAGCGTGCGTGGGGAGGTAATAGACATCTTCCCTATTTTGCATGAAAAGCCAGTTAGAATTACTTTTTTTGATGACGAAATTGAAAGCATCAGATTTTTTGATGTGAAAGATCAGCTATCATTAGAGAAAATAGAAGAAATAGATATCTATCCTATCCAAGAATTGATTTATAATGAAGAACAAAAAAAAGAAGTTATTTCTAAACTAAAAAAACACAACAATCCTCACATTCAAGAATTATTAAAAGATGTAGAAAACCACAAAAATGACGAAAGAGTAAATAAGTTAATTAATTATTTTTATGATGAACAAGCAAGTCTTTTAGATTATCAAAACTCTTTAACTTTTTATGATGAATACAACGATTTGAAAAATGTTTATAAAAAAATTTTAATTGATATTCAAACACAAAGAGAAAGTTTAGAATTACAAATTGAATTACTATATACTTTAGAATACGAAGCAATTAATAAACCAAAACAAAAAGTTTATTTAGAACAATTTTCAAAATATATAGATGTTACTTTGGATAAATTAATTGATTTTAAAACTTATTCAATAATTGATTATCAAAATGACTTAAAAAATTTAATTTTTGAAATAAAACTCAATAAACAAAAAACATATATTTTAACTTTTAAAACAACAGAAAGATTAAAATTGTTTAAGAAGGTTATAGAAGAAAGCTTGAATTATTTGGAAATTGAAAGCTTTGAAGATATAGAAGAAAACCAGGTTCATTTGATTGTAGTAGAAAATTCTATTAGTTTTGGTTTTATTGACGAAAAACTAGAAGTTATCTCTGAAGAAGACATTTTTAAAGATTTATCAATAAAGAAAACTAAAAAAACTATTGCTTATCAAGGAAAAACAATTTTTGATAAAGATGAACTTAAATTAGGCGATTATATAGTTCATTATGATTATGGATTAGCAATTTATCAAGGTATTAAAACAGTTGAATTAAATGGTTTAAAACAAGACTATTTAACTTTAAAATTTTCTAATAGTGATCTTTTAGTTCCTGTTGAGAACATTAATTTAATCAGTAAATATGTTGGTAGTGAAGGAGTAGTTCCAAAATTAAATAAACTAGGAACTAAATCTTGGGAAAAGAAACGAAAAAGAATTAAGGAACAATTAGTCGATATTGCAACTGTCATTATTGACAACGAATCAGAAAGAAGTAAAGCAACTGGTTATAAATACTTACCAGATGACGAGTTTCAAAAAATTATTGAAAGTGACTTCCCGCACGAGGAAACTCCGGATCAAACTGCAATTATTGAAAACATCAAAGCTGAAATGGAAGATGGTAAAGTTATTGACAGGTTGGTTTGTGGCGATGTGGGGTTTGGAAAAACCGAGATTGCTTTAAGAACTGCAGTTAAAACAGTTATTAACAACAAGCAAGCTGCCTATCTTGCCCCAACAACCATCCTTTCCAATCAACATTATCATACGTTCAAAAATAGATTAGAACCTTATGGAATAAGAGTTGAACTTTTAAATCGTTTGGTTCCATTAAGAAAGCAAAGAGAAGTTATTGAGGACACTAAAAAAGGTTTAGTAGACATCTTAATTGGGACACATAGGATTTTATCTGATGATGTTGGTTTTTATGACTTAGGTTTATTGATAGTAGACGAAGAACAAAGATTTGGCGTAATGCATAAAGAGAAAATAAAAACTTTAAAAAAAGATATTAATATTTTAACTTTAACAGCTACACCGATTCCAAGAACACTTCATATCGCTATTTCTGGTATTAAAAGTTTGAGTCTACTTGAAACACCTCCAAAGAGCAGATATCCAATTCAAACATATGTTTTATCTAAAAACGATACAATTATTAAAGAAGCAATTTATAGAGAGTTAAATCATGGGGGACAAATCTTTTATTTACATAATCAGATATCTACTTTGCATAAAACAGCAATTAATTTGAAGCGTTTAGTTCCAGAGGCAAGAATTGTTATTGCTCACGGGCAAATGAACAAAGAAGAATTAGAAGATAACGTAGCTTCGTTTATTAATTTGGAATATGATATTTTACTTTGCACTACAATTATAGAAACAGGAATTGATATTCCTAATGCCAATACTTTAATAATTGAAGATGCCGACCATTTAGGATTAGCACAAATTTATCAAATTAGAGGAAGAGTTGGGCGAAGTGATAGAATTGCTTATGCGTTCTTAATGTATGATAATAAAAAAATTTTAACTGAAACAGCATATAAGAGATTAGAGGCGATTAAAGAATTCACAACCTTAGGTAGTGGTTTTAATATTGCAATTAGAGACTTATCGATAAGAGGAGCAGGAGATCTTTTGGGTAAAGAACAATCAGGGTTTATTGATAGTGTTGGTTTAGATTTATATTTGAAATTACTAGAAGAAGCAATTGAGGATGTAAAAGGAATCAAGAAAACAGAACCTAAGAGTTATAGTATTAAAGTTTCTAAGTTTGTAGATGATAGTTATGTTTCTGACGATGAATTAAAGATAATGATTCATAAAGAAATTGGTAAGATAGAAAATAAAAAAGATAAAGATAAAATTATCTCTATCTTTACTGATAGATTTGGAGAACTATCAAATGAATTGTTGTTATATATAGAAAGTATTTATTTAAATACGTTATTATTAAAATATGATATTGATAGAATTGTTGAAACAAAATTATTTGCAACAGTTATCTTTACTAAAGAAAAAACAAAGCAGTTAGATATGGAAAAAGTATTTATGGTTGCTTATAATATCTCCAATGATTTTCATTTTGAATATAGACAAGATCAACTATTATTAAAGCTAAGTAAAGAGGTTCAATCTAAAGATTGGATTTATACTTTTACTAGTTTCTTTGAAAATTTGAAATAGTTTAAGGTTCGTATAATAAATGTATTGTAATATATGATAACAAAGGAGAAAAAAACATATGCAGAAGTCTAAATTAATAAGATTTTTACAAATCATAGGTTTTATTGGACTTGCAGCGGCAATTCTAGCGACAGTAATGCCAGCAATTAGCGCGATTATAATAGCATTAAAAATTATAATACTATTTATTGTTCTTGTGGTTACTTTGGGATTAATTTTATTTAATGCTGAATATCGGGCTTTATGGAAGGATATAGACTATATACCTTTAGATTTGTTTCAAAATATTGGTAATATTTTATATGCAGTAGCAATTGTTTTTGGAATCCTTACTTTAGTAATGGTTATTTTAAAAAGAAAACAATTATTAAAGTTTAAGAAATATTTAACTACTTCTTTAATTATTTCAGGAGTTTCAGTTTTAGGAATTATCATTCACTATTTGCTTTATACTTATGTTTATAAATAACAAATAGTATAATGATTGTAAAATAAATTGAGTGAAGTTGAAAAAACAGTTAAATAATGATATAATATCCAAAGTGGAAGTAAAAAGCAAAAGGAGGAATAATGAGTAAAATTGCAATTATTACTGATGTAAACGCAGGTTTAGATTACATCGGTTATGATCCACAAATCCCAACTTTACGTTCAGTAATTAATTTTGGGGAAGAACATTTAGTTGATGGTATTGAAATTAGAGCAGATGAATTTTATGAAAGGCTAAAGAAAGTAAAAAGTAAAGAAGACATTCCATCAACATCAGCGCCTACGTTAGGCGATATGATGATCATGATTGAAGATCATATTAAACAGGGTTATACAGATATAATTTTATTTTCGATATCTTATAAATTAAGCTCTATTGGCCAAACATTTATGACTCTTAAGGAAGAGTATGCAGACAGAATTAATCTATATTCTGTAAACACTAAAACAGCTACGTATTTACAAGGGTACTATGCTTTAAGAGCTAAAGAAATGGTTAAAGAAGGAAAAAGCGTTGAAGAAATTTTAGAGTATAGTGAGTATTTAACTCAAAACTCACACGCTTATTTTGTGGTTGACAGTTTAGATTATCTTGTAAAGAATGGTAGATTAGGTCGTTTTAGCGGTACTTTAGGAAGTTGGCTAGCGATAAAACCAATTCTAGAATTAAATAATGAAGGTGCTATTGTAACTTTTGAAAAAGTAAGAACTTATTCTAAAGCTATTGAAAGATTAAAAGAATTAGTTATTGGTGAAATTGGCGATTCACAAGATGTTGTAATTCAAGTTATCCAAAGCGGTAATATTGAGACATGTAAGCAAATTGTTAAAGATTTAAAAGAATATTATGGCAATCGCGCAGAAATTGGGTTACAATATATTACGCCAGCAGTAGGAGCGCATATTGGTCGTGATGTTGTTGGTATTGGTTATTTTATTTTAGATAAGTTCAAGAAGTAATTAACAAAGAGCAAAGGAGGTACAAATGGCTTTAGTTAATATGAAGAAAATGCTTAAAAAAGCAAACAAGGAAGGTTATGCTGTAGGTCAATTCAACATTAATAACCTTGAATGGGCAAAAACTATTTTATTAGTGGCTCAAGAAAAAAATTCACCTGTAATTTTAGGAGTTTCTGAAGGTGCAGCTAAATATATGGGCGGCTACAATGTGGTTATGGGGATGGTTAAAGGATTAATCAAAGATCAAAAGATTACAGTAGATGTAGCGGTGCACTTAGATCACGGAACAACATTTGAAGCTTGTAAAGCAGCTATTGATGCTGGTTTCACATCTGTTATGATCGATGCTTCAAAACATCCAATTGAGGAAAACGTTAGACTTAGTAAACAAGTAGTTGACTACGCACACCCACAAGGTGTTACAGTAGAAGCTGAAGTAGGAATTGTTGGTGGAGAAGAAGATGGTATCGTAGGTAAAGTTCAATACGCAAAATTAGAAGATTGTATACGTATTGTAAAAGAAGCTGGAGTAGATTGTTTAGCTCCTGCACTAGGTAGTGCTCACGGACCATATAAAGGTGTTCCTAAACTAGGGTTTGACGAAATGGACGCTATTAATAAAGCAGCTAAAGTTCCTTTAGTATTACATGGTGGTTCTGGCATTCCAGATGATCAAATTAAAAAAGCTATTGCTAGAGGTACAGCTAAAATTAATGTTAACACTGAACTTCAACAAGAATTTGCAAAAGACTTAAGAGCTTTACTTGCAGATCCTAAAAATGATGCAGTATATGACCCTAGAAAAATCTTGGGACCATGTACAGCAGGAATTAAAAGAGCAATGCTTGGTAGAATGGAAGTATTTGGTTCTATCGATAAAGCAGCAAAATAAGATAAATAAAGGCTATTAAAAATAGCCTTTTATTTTTTGTTTTAAATAGGTATAATATATAAGGTGATAAAAATGAAGAAAGACAAAACAATTAAAATAAATAACGAAGAAGAAGTTACATATTATAAAGGAAAATACACTTATCGTGGTAAATCTTATAAGATAAGAGAATGGTATTCATTATGTGCTTCTTTTCGTGTTTTTAATGAAGAAGAAATAGAATTAAGATATCTACCATCCAATATAAGTCCGAGTTATTTAAAAGAAACGTATATAAAGAATGTTAAGATGGCAACATTTTATTGTGTTATTGCTCCTTTAATTTTTTTCTTTTTGGTGGGGTTATTTTTTCTTATCGCTCCTTCTATAATAATATCAGAACAAAATTCGAAAATTTATTTTTATGTTTTTGGAGCTTTTTTAATTTTAGGTTCTTTTGTTATTTTCTTTCAACATTTATTAGGAAAGCGAAGTTGTTTTATTAAAATAAGAAGAGTAAATAGGTATCGTTTTATAACCAAAAAAGAGTATCAAGAAAACTTAAGAATTTTCGATATCTATATCAAAAAGGAAAAAGAACAAAAAGAATTTTTTTCTTAACAAAAAGACATTATTGTGGTATACTAGTATGAATAGAGGAGAAAAATTATGAAAAAGAAAATCGCAATTATATTTTTATCTATCTTTGTTTTGTTTTTTACGGCCGGATGTATTGCTAAAGACGGCTCAACAGATATATTTAGATTTGATGTTCACTCAGTCACTATGGAGGTAGGGCAAACAAAAGTTCTATCAATTACAGGACAGTTCAATGTTGAAAGTGAAATCGAATATACAATTACCGAAGAAAGTAAAAATATTATAAAGTTTGAAAAAATAGCCAATGATAAAGTTAAGATTACTGCTTTAGCTGTAGGCGTAGGTAATATTAAAGCTCATCTAGTAGAAAGAGATATTTATGCACCAGCAATTATTGAAGTTACAAGTCCTAAAACTTCAGGAATTAGGATTAGCACTCCTGAAGGTTTCAATAGTGAAATGGAAATAGGCGAAGAATTACAATTAGGCTATACTCTAACTTCAAATACAAACGAAACTACTGAAGTTACTTGGGAAGTTGGCGATGAGTCTCGTGCTTCTATTACTGCAAATGGTAAATTTACTCCTCAATTTGGTGGAAATCATTTCATTTATGCAAGAACAGTTGATGGCAATTATGCAGTTTTAAAAGTTTTTGTGAATTATCACGATCCAACAGCAGTAGTTATTGATGTTGTAGAAAATAAATCTGCAGCAGTTACCCCAACAAACAACAAAATTGCTTATTTAAGAGAAGTTATAAAACTAGGAAGTATGGTTGCACCTGCAACTGCTAGCGCTAAAGTTGAGTGGAGATTACTTCACCGTACAGATGATAATCAAGTTATTGCAGACCCTGCTAGTGTAGGTTTAGTTCTTAATCAAAACGGTGAAGTTTATTGTACTTCACTTGCTACACAACAAAGGTTCCGTCTTCAAGCCGTTGCTATGGCGGGCGATGTAGAAATTAAATCAAACATTATTACATTAGATTATACTTATGCTCCAGTTGAAAGCGTACAAATTACACAAAAAGATGTTAATGGTAAAACTGTTGCAGTAGAACACAGTGTAACTATTATTGCTGGTCAAGAAATTCAATTTGGTGCTTTAGTTGCCCCTGCCAACGCAGCTGCAACTGTAACATGGAGTAAAAAAGTTGTTAATCCTGTTTTTGATTCTTCACAAAGATTTATTCAAGATCCAATTACGCGCAGAACAATTACAGAAGCTAACTTAGCAACCATTTCTGATAAAGGACTATTTAAATCAACATATCATGGAATTGTTGAGGTAGAATTATCTTCTCTTGCAGATAGTAATATTAAACATACAATTACAGTTCATATTCTTGAAAAGAAAAAACCAGTTAAACTAGAATTATTAATGGACATTGATGATAGATTATTATCTTATAAATTCTATAGCGATTCAGCAATCTCAACAGCTATTGATAATGCAGACAATAAGAGAAAGTTTATTATTGGTACTGTTGATATAACTGCTCAAATCTTCCCAGAAGAGACGCACCAAGACTTAAAACTTGAATTAGTAGAAAAAGATATGGCATTTGTAATTAAAGACGGAATAACAACAACTTCTAGAGGTGTAACAACATTTAAATTAGGCATTGTAAAAGAAGGTATTTTACACTTTAAGATATCTTCTCAATACAACGCTTTAAATGAGTATATAACTCCAATCGAAAAAGCCTTAAAAATCATCAGCGAAGATTTTGAAATTAATAGTTCTGAAGGATTAAAAGAAGATGCTTTTGGCGATCAAACATATCAATATTATGAGGCAATAAGCTTTAGTAGTATTATTGATAAAGCAGATAAAGAGTTTGGTATTGGTGATGCTGAAATTACTGAAGATAGTTGGCAAATCGAAGCTTTAGATGGTTCTGATATAAATAATGCTAAAATATTATTATATTCAGCTGGTTTTGGAAAACTTGCGGATTTCTTAGCACTTGGTGAAGGAAAGTTCAAAATTACATTTACACCATCCAGCTATACTAAACCATTATACACCGTTGTAATAAACGTTGTTGATATAGCAAAATAGAGACAGATTAAATGTCTCTATTTTTTTGAGAATAGATAAGGACAAAAGAAGGAAAATGTGATATAATTAAAAAAGGTGAAAAATATGTATGAAGTAGTAGTTGTAGGTGGGGGTCATGCGGGAATAGAAGCGGCATTGGCCACTGCTAGAAGAAATCATAAAACTTTATTAATCGCAGGAAACTTTGATCATATTGCAAGTATGGCATGTAATCCTTCTATTGGTGGACCAGCTAAAGGTATCGTTGTTAGGGAAATAGATGCTTTAGGAGGAGAAATGGGAAAAGCAGTGGACAAATGTTTAATTCAACTTAAAATGTTGAACAAGAGTAAAGGCCCGGCCGTTAGAGCATTAAGGGCTCAAGTTGATAAAATAACATATCCTAAATATATGCAAGAAGCAATTTTAAAACAAAAAAACTTAGATTTTTTAGAAGCATATGTAGATACATTAATCTATGAAGATGGGGTTGTTAAAGGAATAAAATTAGAAAGCGGCGAAGAAATTGATGCTAAAATAGTTATTCTAGCAACAGGAGTATACTTAAACTCTAAAATTCTTGTTGGTCATCAAGAAACTCACTCAGGACCAGACAAGCAAAAAACTACTACTGGTTTAAGTAAAACATTAGCCGATTTAGGGTTCAAGATCATTCGCCTTAAAACAGGAACACCTCAAAGAATTGCTCATGAAAGTATAAATTATAAAGGATTAAAAGTTGAAAAAGGAGATAATGAACTATATCGTTTTAGCGAAGAGACACCTTGGGAAGATGTAGTAAAACCAGAAGATCAAGTTGTTTGTTATCTAACATTTACTCAACCAGAAACTAAAAGAATTATTTTAGAAAACTTAGGTGAATCAAGTATGTATTCTGGTTTAGTTGAAGGTGTTGGACCAAGATATTGTCCTTCGATTGAAGATAAAATTGTTCGCTTTCAAGATAAAGAACGACATCAATTATTTTTCGAACCAGAATCAAGATATACAAATAGTATTTATATTCAAGGTTTTTCTACATCAATGCCTTATCATATTCAAGATCAAATTCTAAAGACAATACCAGGGCTTGAAAATGCGAAAGTATTAAAATATGCTTATGCAATTGAATATGATGCAATTGATGCAAGAAGCTTAAAAGCAACACTTGAAACTAAGAATGTTAAAAACTTATATTGTGTTGGGCAAATTAATGGTACTAGTGGTTATGAAGAAGCTGCTGGCCAAGGATTGATAGCTGGCATTAATGCTGCAAACAAACTAGAAGGAAAAGAACCACTATTTTTAAGAAGAGATGAAGCTTATATTGGTGTTCTAATTGATGATTTAATTACTAAAGGAGTTATTGATCCATATAGATTATTAACATCTAGAGCTGAGTTTAGATTGTTATTACGTCACGATAATTCTGAAAAAAGACTATTAAAATATGGTTATGAACAAGGTTTAATTGCAAAGACAAGATATGATAGATTCTTAAAAGAAGAAAAAGATATTGAAGATTTAAAAGAAGAAGTGAAATTGGTTTATCTAACACCAAAGGAAGATATAAATAGATATCTAAAAGCTCAAGATAAAGATGTTATTAATACTAAAATTACAGGTGAAGATTTTTTAAAAAGACCAAATACTACTTTTGAGGATTTAGAGTTTTTGTTAGGAAATCAGTTTAAATATTCAAACAAAGTAAAAGATCAAACTTTAATTGATATTAAATATGAAGGTTATATTGTCAAGGAAAAGATAGAAGCTGAAAAATTAAAAACATTAGAAAATAAGAAAATTCCTGAAAACTTCAATTACGATAATGTTATTAACATCGCTAGTGAAGCAAGAGAAAAATTAAAAGAAATTAGACCAGAAAATATTTCTCAAGCATCAAGAATTAGTGGAGTTAATCCGGCCGATATTTCAGTTCTCTTAGTTTACTTAAAAGGATATAGACATGGATAAATATTTAGAACAATTTGCTTTAAGTAGCAACCAATTGAAACAATTAGATATCTATTTTAAACTTTTAATTGAAGAAAACCAAAAATATAACTTAACAAGTATTACCGATAAAGAAGAAGTGTATATTAAACACTTTTATGATTCTTTATTTATTAACTTAAAAGGTGATGAAGTAATCGGCGATATTGGAACAGGAGCTGGTTTTCCTGGACTTGTTTTGAAAATTAAATATCCAAAGTTAAAAGTTTATTTAATTGAATCAAATCAAAAAAAATGTAGATTTTTAAATTTAGTTATTGAAAGTTTAAATTTAAAAGATGTTTATGTTTTAAATGCAAGAGTTGAAGATTTAGGCTTAGAATATCGTGAGTTTTTTGATTTTGTTGTTGGAAGAGCGGTATCGCAAATGAGAATTTTTCTAGAGTTAGCTGTTCCTTTTCTTAAGGTTGGAGGAAAAGTCCTTTTAATGAAAGGTAAAAACTATCAAATAGAAGTAGAAGAATCTTTGTTTGCTTTAAAAACCCTAAATTCAGAAATTTGTGATATAATAAAATATGAACTTCCAAACAACTTAGGAAGTAGAGTAATTATAGAGGTATTAAAAAAGAAAAAGACAAGTACATTATATCCAAGAACATATAATTTAATTAAAGGAAAACCTTTATAGAAAGGAAATGTTATGGGACAAGTTATTACAATTGCTAATCCTAAAGGAGGTGTAGGTAAAACTACAACTACAATTAATTTAGGAGCAGGTCTTGGAAATTTGAAACAAAAAGTTTTATTAGTGGATTTAGATATCAAGGCTAATTTAACTACTGGTTTAGGAATTGATCGAGAAAACATAGACAAAGGAATTTTTGATATTTTACTTAAAAAAACAAATATTAAAGATAGTATAGTTAGTTTTAAAAGATTTGATCTTATTCCTAATAATTGCTTTCATAAACAAGCTTTATCAGATAACCATTATAATTTTGAAGAATTAAAGAAACACTTAGATATTATTAAAAAAGAATATGATTATGTTTTAATTGATACTGGACCTGTAATGGGGGTTTTGCTTGATATGGCTTTATATGCAAGCGACTCAGTTTTGATTCCGACGGAATGTCAATATTTTGCATATGATGGAATTAAAATTATGATTAATAAAATTAACGCTATCCAAGGATTAAAAACTAAGATTCAGGAGAATTTAGTTGTAGAGGGGATTTTATTAACTAAATTTGATAATCGAAATGTTTTTTCATATGAAATGGCAGAAAATATTAAAGAGATAGTGGCTAATAAGGTGTTTAAAACTGTTATTAACTATTCTAGTCACTTACAAGAAGCGCCTTCTAGAGGAAAGGATGTTTTATCTTTTTCTTATAATTCAATTGGAAGCCGCGAATATCGTTTATTAGCAAAAGAAATATTAGAGAGAAAGGAGAACACAGAATAATGTTTTTAAGTATGTTTTCAGAATTTTGGAATGAAATAAAAACTTTTTTTACGCAAACAGAAGTTTTGAATAGACTTTTATATACAGCAATTGCAATTGTAATTGCCATTATAATTTCATTAATTTTTAGCCTTATTTTTAAAGCAAACGTTAGGGCGAATCATCCATTTAGAAAAAGACAAATCACTATTAATAAACTAGTGAGAGGTTTAGCAAAAGCAATTCTTGGAGTTATGTTGGTTTTTGTAGTTTTTGGAATTTGGGGAGTAGACTTGGGGCCAATGATTGCTGGTGCTGGAGTTGTTGGTTTAGCAATCAGTTTAGGCGCACAAAATGCTATTAGAGATTTAGTAGCCGGTATATCTATGATTTTAGATAATGTTTTAGATGTAGGCGATGTGGTTGAAATTAGAGACTTTAAGGGTTTTGTTGAAGAGGTAGGAATTAGATCGACTAAAATTAAAAACTTTAGAGGAGAACTTGCCACTTTTAATAACGGTACAATCGATAAAGTAATTAACTTTTCTCGTAATCCTACTTTAGCTGTAGTTACTGCAACTGTAGCTTATGGCTCTGATTTAGATAAAGTTATCAAAATTTTTGATCAAGAACTTGAAACTTTAGTAGAACAATTTCCAGATGTTGTTACAAGAGCGCCTAAAGTTATGGGAGTTTCTAATTTAGGTACACACGGTGTAGATTTAATGATTACTTTTGAAGCACTACCGCAACAACATTTTGCAGCTCAAAGAGCCGTTAACAAAATGATTAAAGAGATTTGTGATAAACATAAGATTGAAATTCCACTACCACAAATCGTAGTTACAAATAAGAAATAATGAGCGCAAACATTTATAAAGAAAACGACATTTTAGTTTTCAAAAAGAATCACCCTTGTGGGGGAAATAGTTGGAAAGTATTACGAGTTGGAGTAGATTATAAGTTAGAATGCACGACATGCAAGAGAATAATTATTATTCCAAGATATGAATTAAACAAAATGGTTAAAAAAACAAAGGAGTGATTCCTTTGTTTTAAATTAATAATTATGATATAATCAAAAAATGTAAGGAGATAGATATGTTTAAAAAATTTGTTAGTTATTATAAACCACATTGGAAACTGTTTACAGCGGATCTAATTGCAGCATCATTAATGGGTGCAATTGATTTAATTTTTCCTGTAGCTTCAAGAAAGGTTCTTAATGAATATTTAAATACAGACAACATCCATATGTTATATATAATAGCAGCGATTATGATTGGGTTTTTTATTTTAAGATTTTTCTTTTCTTATTTTATTGGTTATTATGGCCACATTATGGGAATTAGAATTGAATCTGACATGAGAAGAGACTTATTTCACAAGTTACAACTAATGGATTATCAATTTTATGATAAAAACAAAACAGGAGTATTGGTTACTAATTTAACAACGCATTTGCACGACATTTCAGAAATGAGTCATCATGCACCCGAAAATCTTTTTATTGCTGGGTTGATGCTTGTTGGTTCGTTTATAATGTTAGGTTTAATCAATTGGCAATTAACATTAATTATTTTTCTATTTATGTTGCTTTTAGTTCTTTTTTCTTTATATAGAAGAAAGAAAATGCTTGAAAGGTTTGCAGAAACTAGAGTTGTTCAAGGAGAACTAGCTGCACGAGTTGAAAGTAGTATTAGTGGTATTCGTTTAACACAAGCTTACAGCAATAGAGAATATGAAGAAGCAAGGTTTGAAAATTCTAATACTCAATATAAAAAAGCTAGAATTAAGGTATTTAAAGAATTAGCCTTGTTTGGAACAGGAAACAACTTTTTAATTAATATGGCTAATTTAGCTGCTTTAGTATTTGGTGGTTTATTTGTTTTTAAAGGACATATTACAATTATCGATTTAACAGCTTTCTTTTTGTATATTAACTTTTTAATTCAACCAATTAATAGATTAGTTAACTCTATGGAACAAATTCAACAAGGAATGTCTGGTTTTGCTCAGTTTTATGAAGTTATGCAAAAAGAGCCAGTTATTGTAAATCCAGAAAATGGAGTTGTAAAAGAAGAGTTTGAAGGCAAGATAGAATTTAAAAATGTTGTTTTTGACTACGAAGAAGAAGATGACGACAAGAAACACTTATTAAATAATTTCAATCTGACTATTGAAGCGGGAAAGAAAATTGCGGTTGTTGGGGAAACGGGTGTTGGTAAATCAACATTGTCTAAATTAATTCCTCGTTTCTATGATGTTCAAGATGGAGAAATTTTAGTAGACGGAATTAATGTAAAAGATTATGATATTAGATCTTTACGTAGTGCAATAGGCCATGTTCAACAAGATGTATTTATTTTTTATGGAACAATTAAAGAAAATATTTTATTTGGGCGTCCTGATGCTAATTTTGAAGAAGTTCAAGAAGCAGCTAAAAAAGCACAAATTCATGATTTTATTGTAAGTTTAGATGACGGTTATGATACTATAGTGGGAGAAAGAGGAGTAAGATTATCTGGAGGGCAACAACAAAGAGTTTCTATTGCTAGATTATTCTTAAAAAATCCAAAGATATTGTTATTAGATGAGGCTACATCTTCGTTAGATAATATTACTGAAAAACAAATCCAAAAAGCTTTAGATTTACTTGCTTTAAATAAAACAACGATTATTATTGCCCATCGTCTTTCAACAATTAAAAACGCCGATGAAATTATTGTTTTAGGAAAAGATGGAATTATGGAAAGAGGTAATCACGAAGAACTTCTTAAAAATAAAGGATATTATTTTGATCTGTATGAAGCGAGTGTAATGATTTAAGATATTAAAAGGTGCTTATTCAAGCACCTTTTTTGTTATTATTAAAGCATTTATTACTTTTCTTGGACCTTCACAAGGTCTGTTTTTTAATATAAAATTATTTTTTTCTTTTATTGCTAAGGCACTAGAGCCGCCACCATCAAAATTATAAGCATCAACACAACCTAATCTTTTCATAATAGCCGCCATCTCTAAACCATTAACACCATAAGATCCTTGTTCTGGTCTTCTACCATCAACAACAACCAAAACTACATCTTTGTTTTCTTTAATTCCAATTATAGTTCTTGGATGTCTAATTTTAAAATTCCCATCCATTTTAGTAAATTCGCCATTTTTTAAAACAATTCCTTTGTAACCAAAGAAAGCATAATAATCTTTAAATTCTTCTTTTAAATTATATTGGACTCTAACTAAATCTCCTTCTTTAATGGATTTATTGAAATCTTCGGATAAAGAATCTAAGAAAAAGATATCTTCTTTTAGAATGTTGTTAGTGGATTTGGTAATTTTTCCTTTCCCATAAAAATCATTTTTACCGTTTGGAAGAATCAAACCTTTTACTGAATATAGTTTTCCTTTTCCTTCTATTTCTTTGGGGTTAACTTTTTGGTCATCACCAGGAAGTCCAAAATAAAGAGCAATTTCTCCTTGCTTAGGCTTTTCGTTTATAGAGTTAATTAAAAAAGATTTAATTCTATTAGACGATAAGATATCTATTTTGGGTAATTTTTCAAATAAATTATTACTTTCTTCTAAAGAAAAAGAAACGAAATTATTATTTAAATCAACCCCCAAATTACCACTCATATGATTCCCATATGATTTTGTTTTATAGTTGTTTTGGTTTTGGATTACTAAACCATCTGGTTGACCAGGAAAAGGGAAGATACGGTAGATATCAAAAAAGTCATCATTAATAATAGCCATTACTTCTTCACCAGTTTCTTGTTCATATTCTTGCGCTAAGATATCTAAATGTTCTCTTTCCCAAACGCTATTTTTATTTTTAAATACTTGTTTGAATTTTAGATCTAGATTGTGGGGAATAGTAAGGGCAACAATATTTTGTGAGTAGTATTTGTTTGCATCTATCATTTCATTTGAGATATTTGCTTCACCCATTTTGTTTCCTGCTACAGTTCCTTCATAGTTGGTTTTTGTAGCACCTTTTATTTTTTGATATTTAATATTATATGGAAGAATGATTTCTTCTTCTATTTTTTTAATTTTGAAATCTGCTTTTGGATTATTCATTGTTTTCTCCTATAGTTTAATTGTGATACTAACAGGGCAATGATCGCTACCATAAATATCATCGTGAATTTTGGCTGTTTGAAGTTTATCTTTTAAATCTTCTGAAATTAAGAAATAATCAATTCTCCAACCGACGTTTCTTTCTCTTGCTTGAAATCTATAACTCCACCAACTATATTGGATTTTATTTGGATGAAGATATCTAAATGTGTCAATAAAACCACTATCTAATAGTTCTGTCATCTTTTCTCTTTCTTCGTCAGTAAAGCCAGCATTTCTTCTATTAGTATCTGGATTTCTAATATCTATTTCTTGGTGGGCTACATTAAGATCCCCACAAATAATAACTGGTTTATATTTTTTTAGTTTTGTAAGGTAAGTTTTTAAAGCATCATTATACTCCATTCTATAATCTAAACGTTTAAGTTCATCTTGAGAATTGGGAACGTAGGTATTAATAAAATAGAAGTTATCGTATTCTAAAGTTATTAATCTTCCTTCATCTAAATATTTTCCTTCTATGCCTATAGTAGCATTAAGCGGTTTTTGCTTAGTGTAAATTAATGTTCCCGAATATCCTTTCTTTTCAGCATCAAACCAATATTCGTAGTAACCTTCTACATCAAACTCTTTTTGGTCTTCTTGCATTTTAGTTTCTTGAATAGCAAAAATATCAGCATCCATTTCTTTAAAAAAATCAAAAAAGCCTTTTTTAACACAAGCTCTTAAACCATTAACGTTCCATGATACTAACTTCATTTTTATCACCTCAAAGACTATTATAGCAAAAAATAAGAATAATTGTTGTAAAAAGGTATAAAAGTTGTTATAATACACTATGAGGTAAAAATATGTGGTCTCAAGAGACAATTGAAAAAATTAAAAAAAGATTGTTATCTTTACAGTTTACAGATATGAAAATAAAAACAATGTATGAGTATTTGTTTTTAGGTGGGCCTTTTGTAGATGATGATAAGTATTATCGTTTTATTATAGTTAGTTTTAAAAAAGGCAATCATAAACCTATTTTGAAATTTTTTAATGAACTATTTCATGATTCTTTTATTTTAGAAATAGAAGACAATTATGTTTTGTTTTATAAAGAACAACAAATAGACGATATTAAGAACTTAATGTTAAGTGTTATGGAAGACTTCTCTTTGCCTTTTAGGGTATTTGTAAGTAGTAAAGTTAGTAGCGATGATCCGAAAAACTTTTATTTATTGTACAAAGCTTATTGTGATTTTTTAAATAAAGACTATTATGCTTTTTCTTCAAACAAAGAATTAATATTTGAAACTTTTCAAAATAGTAGAGCAATATTAAAAGAATTAAGACCAATTATTTTAAATAATTGTTATAACGACCACCAAATTATTTTGATTGTAGAAGCATTGATTAATAATGATTTAAACATTAGTCAAGCAGCTAATGAAATATATTTACATAGAAATACTGTAAATAATAAAATCGATTTGGTTTATCAAGAGACACAATTAAACATTAGACATTTTACTGATGTTTTAGCGATGTATTTATTGAATTTAGATAAATAATGTGCAATCTGCATATTGAAATATAGGAAAAATTATGCTATAATAAAATATAGAAATTGGGAGGTATTTATGGCGACTATATCGTTTAAGAACTTAAATAAAGTGTACGATGGTAATGTGCACGCAGTTATTGACTTTAACCTAGAGGTAAAAGACAAAGAATTTATTGTTTTAGTAGGCCCTTCAGGCTGTGGTAAAACAACAACACTAAGAATGTTAGCAGGATTAGAGGATATTACTTCTGGCGAGCTTAGAATTGATGATGAAATCATGAATGACGTTGCACCAAAGGATCGTAATATTGCGATGGTTTTCCAAAACTATGCTTTGTATCCGCATATGACAGTTTATGAAAACATGGCTTTCGGATTAAAATTAAGAAAGTTTAGCCGTGATGAAATTGATAGAAAAGTACAAAGTGCTGCAAGCATGCTAGGACTATCATCTTATTTAGACCGTCGCCCTAAAGCTTTATCAGGTGGTCAAAGACAAAGAGTTGCTCTTGGTAGAGCACTTGTAAGAGATGCAAAAGTATTTTTAATGGACGAGCCACTATCTAACTTAGACGCAAAACTAAGAGTTCAAATGAGGGCTGAGATTATCAAACTTACTGAAAGTTTAGGAGTTACTACAGTATACGTTACGCACGACCAAATTGAAGCGATGACAATGGCATCTAGAATTGTTGTTATGAAAGATGGTCTTGTTCAACAAGTGGGAACTCCAAAAGATATCTATGACAATCCAGACAATATTTTCGTAGGTGGATTTATTGGTACACCACCAATGAATTTTTTAGAAGGATATGTTTCTGAAAAAGGTCAATTTGTAATTGGTGATCACAAAAAAGGATTCGTTTTAATTGAAGTTCCAAAAGATAAATTTGAAACATTAAAAAGTCAAGGATTTATCGAAAAACCAATCGTTTTAGGTATTAGACCAGAAAACATTTTAGACCAACCAGAAGATCTTAAAAAGCATCCACATTCAATTGTTAAATTAAAGGTTGACGTAGCTGAGTTATTAGGCGCTGAAACACAAATTTATGGTGTTGTAGCTGGTCAAAACTTAGTTGCTAAAGTTGAAGCTAGAATCGATCTTTATGGTGGAGATGAAGTTGAATTAGCATTAAATATGGATAGATGTCACTTCTTTGATCCTGAAACAGAAGCAAGAATTAAAAAATATTAAAATAATAGATAATATTAAAGAAGTCACTTTGGTGACTTTTTTTATTTGCTATGAAAAATAAAAAAATAAAAACGATTACCTCTACAAAAACATAACATTTTGTGATACAATATATAAGAAAAAAGTAAGAGAAGATGAATGTTATGGGAGGAAAATATAAAATTATTGTTTTAGCTAATTTTATGAAAAGATTAGCTGCGTATTTTAATGAATTTATTGCTGCAGCTCAAGAATTTGCTCAAGGTTCTATTTGGCTTGCGATTTTAGTAGGTATAGGAATGCCGCTTGTCGAAGCGTTGTTTCCGATATTGCCAATACTTGCAATCGTAACAGCCAATGTTACTTTGCTTGGGCCATTCTGGGGGGTTCTTTTAAGCGTGATTGGATCTGCTGGGGGAATGTATCTTGTATTTTTAGTTTTGAACTTGTCAATAGGGAAAAGGTTTAGAAAATCAATAATTATCAAACCTCAAGTGTTAAGATTCAATCGTTGGCTTAGCAATAAAAGTACAGAATTTTATGTTTTCATTTTATCTGTTCCTTTCATTCCATCAGCTATCGTAAACTATGCGATGAGTTTAACTTCTATAGGTAAAAAAAGATATGGAGTTATCTTATTTGCATCAAGAGGAATTATGTTTAGTGTTATTGGTTTTCTAAGTTCATTAATGAAAGACAAACCATTTGAAGCTATCATTATTATTTTGGCGGGATACTTTGTTGGTTATGGAATTTATTATGGTATTGTACAACTTATAAAATATATAAAAAATAGAAGGAGATTGTTTATGAGTAAAAAGACTGTGAGAGACTTAGACTTAAAAGGTAAAGTTGTTTTAATGAGAGTTGATTTCAATGTTCCATTAAAAGGTGGAGTAATTACTGATGATAACAGAATTGTTCAAGCTTTATCAACAATTAAGTATGTAAAGGAAAACGGAGGGAAATTAGTATTATTTTCACATTTAGGAAGAGTTAAAACTGAAGAGGATAAAAAGGATTCAAGTTTAGCTCCTGTAGTTAATAGACTATCAGAACTATTAGGTGAAAAAGTAGTATTTGTTCCTGAAACAAGAGGCAAGAAATTAGAAGCCGCTATTAAGAAATTAAAAGAAGGAGAAGTCTTAATGTTCGAAAACACTAGATTTGAAGATCTAGATGGAAACAAAGAATCTAAGAATAATCCTGAATTAGGTGCATATTGGGCTAGCTTAGGTGATGTTTTTGTAAACGATGCTTTTGGTACAGCACATAGAGCCCATGCTTCAAACGTTGGAGTTGCCGCAAACATCAAAGGAGGAGCAGTTGCTGGTTTCTTACTTGAAAAAGAAATTAAGTTTATTGGTGATGCAGTTAATGTTCCTGAAAGACCTTTTGTAGCAATTTTAGGTGGAGCAAAAGTAAGCGATAAGATATCTGTTATTGAGAATTTAATTAATAAAGCAGACAAAATTTTAATTTGTGGTGCGATGGCATATACATTCTTTAAAGCTTTAGGCTATGAAGTTGGAAAATCTAAAGTTGAAGATGATTATGTAAAATATGCTGAAGAGTTATTAAAGAAAGCAAAAGGTAAAATTATTTTACCAGTAGATCATTTAGTAGCTAGTGAATTTAGTGCTGACGCAGAAGCTGAATTAGTAGACGTTCATCATACACCAGCTGATAAGATGGGATTAGATATTGGACCTAAGACTTTAGAAGTATTTGAAAAAGAATTACATGGAGCAAAAACAGTTGTTTGGAATGGTCCTGCTGGAGTATTTGAATTTGAAAAGTTCGCAGCTGGAACTAAAGGAATTTGTGAAGTTTTAGCTAATTTAGAAGGAGCAAAAACTATTATCGGTGGTGGTGATAGTGCTGCTGCTGCAATTAGTATGGGTTATGAAAGCAAGTTCACACATATTTCAACTGGTGGCGGAGCTAGTCTAGAATATTTAGAAGGAAAAGACCTACCTGGAATTACTTGTTTAAATGATAGTGAAAAACCAAAGGAAAAGAAAAAATGCGCAAAAAAATAATCGCTGGTAACTGGAAAATGAATAAAACGCGCGACGAAGCTTTACAATTCGTTTACGCTGTTTCAGAAAAACTACCTCATATTGATGAAGTAGATAGTGTTGTTTGTGCTCCGTTCCCTTTACTTAGAACTTTGTGCAAAAGACAAGGAGATAATTTAAGAGTTGGTGCCCAAAATATGCATTATGCAGATAACGGCGCTTATACTGGTGAAATTTCAGCTGATATGTTAACTACACTAGGAGTTGCTTATGTTATTGTTGGTCATAGCGAAAGAAGAGCTATGTTTAACGAAACAGATGAAACAGTTAATTTAAAAGTTAAAAAAGCTTTTGAAAAAGGATTAATTCCAATTCTATGTGTTGGTGAAACTTTAGAACAAAGAGAAAAAGGCCAAGAGAAACAAGTTGTTAAAGCACAACTTGAAAAGAACCTTGAAGGTCTAAACAAAAACGATATTGAACATTTAGTTATTGCTTATGAACCAATTTGGGCTATTGGCACAGGAAGAACTGCAAGTGCAGAACAAGCTGAAGAAATGTGTGCTTACGTAAGAGAAGTTGTAAAAGACTTATATGGACAAGTAGCCGATAAAATGCGCGTGCAATATGGCGGATCAGTAAAAGTTGATAATATCAAAGAAATTTTATCAATGCCTAATATTGATGGTGCATTAGTTGGTGGTGCTAGCTTAAAAGCAGATGATTTTGTTAAGCTTGTAGAAGCAGGCGTTAAAAAATAAAGATAAAAAAGGCTCTTTCAAAGAGCCTTTTTAATAAGTTTTAATTGACAAATAAGCTAAATTATAGTAAAATGACAAGGTGCGGTAAAGAGCAGCACTTATTAGTTATTTTTAAAATAATATCCTTAAGAGGTAGTTAGTAATCTAGCTGCTTAGGTGAACACTTTAGATACGATTTTTAAAAGTAATTTGGTAGGATTCTTTACTATTTTAAAAGAAAAGGAGGAATGAATATGGCACGTTACACAGGACCAGTATGGAAGAAATCTAGAAGATTAGGTTATTCTATTTTGGAAACGGGAAAAGAGTTTGGAAGAAGAAATAGTGGTTCTTTTAGAAGAACATATGCACCTGGCCAACATGGACAAAAACGTAAAAAGCAATCTGAATATGGATTACAATTACAAGAAAAACAAAGAGTACGTTTTGTTTATGGCTTAAATGAAAAGCAATTTCGTAAGACTTTTGATTATGCAGCTAAAATGGAAGGCCAACAAGGTGAAAACTTCTTAAAGTTATTAGAATCTCGTTTAGACAATGTAGTTTATAGAATTGGCTTTGCTAGTACTAGACGTCAAGCTCGTCAATTAGTTAACCATGGACATATCTTAGTTGATGGCAAAAAAATAGATATTCCATCATATCTAGTTCAACCAGGTCAAACTGTTTCATTAAAAGAAAAATCAAGATCTCTTGATATCATTAAAGAAGCTTTAGAAGCAATGCAATCAAGAAAACCTTACATTGAATTTGATGAAAACAATCAAGCAGGTAAATTTGCAAGATATCCAGAAAGAGACGAATTCTTAACAGATATTAATGAAACACTAATTGTAGAGTTCTATAACCGTTAGAATGAAGAATAATCTGCTTAATGCAGATTATTTTTTTATAAATTAAGTAAATTTAATGTATAATATAAAAGGTGATAAAATGATTTATTTTGATTATGCAGCAACAACTCCAGTAGATAAGGAAGTATTAGAAACATATATTAAAGCTAACCAAAACTTTTTTGGTAATTCAACTGCTTTACATAAGCTAGGAATAGAGGCGGAATATATGCATCAAAAAGCAAAGCAAGAAATGTTTGCTTTATTTAAACTAGAAAAATATGAAGCAATCTATACTATGAATGCAACCGAAGCTAATAATATAGCTATTTTTGGTGTTGTTAGAAAAGCAAAAACAGGAAGAATTATCACAACTTCTATTGAACATCCTTCGGTAAAAAATGTTATGAAAGAGCTTGAAAAAGAAGGTTATGATGTTGTTTATCTAAATGTAAATGAAGAAGGCTTAATTTCTTTAAATGATTTAGAAAAGGCAATGACTAAAGATACTTTATTAGTATCAATCATAGGTGTTAATAATATTGTAGGTTCAGTTCAAAATATAAAAGAGATATCTAAAATAGTTAAAAAATATCCTAAAGCTAAATTACATGTAGATTTAGTTCAAGCAATTGGTAGATTAGATATCGATTTTAAAGATATTGATTTATTTACTTTTAGTTCACATAAAATTTACGGACTTAAAGGATTGGGGGTTTTGTGTTTTAAAAACAATATTGACTTAGTGCCGATTTTATATGGATCTAGTGTTCAATTAGGATTAAAGCCAGGCACGCTAGATGTTCCAAGCATTATCGCTAATACTAAAGCATTAAAATTGTTATTGCAAAACCAAGATAAAAATTATAACTATGTAAGAAAATTGAATTTGTTATTAAGAAAAGAAATAGAACATTTACCGATTTTAATAAATTCACCTAAAAATGCTAGTCCTTATATTTTAAATATTTCTTTACCTAATCTAAATGGAGAAACAATTCAAAGATTACTAGAAGAAAAAGGATTTATTGTTGGGACAGGATCTAGTTGTTCTTCTAAAACTAAAGAAGTAGAACCTACATTATATGCAATGTTTAAAGACGAAAAAAGAGCAAACAATTCAGTTAGAATTAGTTTTTCTTATCACAATAAAGAATCAGATGTTTTACAACTAGCTAAAGCTTTAAAGGAGATTGTCAATGTATAATATTATTTTAGTAAGATATGGAGAAATGACTTTAAAAAAAGCTAATTACAAGGAGTTTTTAAAAGCAATTAATACTAATATTAAAAGAAAACTAAAGCAATTTTTAAAACTTCAGTTTAGTAATACTGATTGTCGTTTTTATATTCATTTAAATGGAGAAGATTATTTGGAAGTTATTAAAGTGTTGGACACTATCTCGGGTCTAGCTAGTTATAGTCCTTGCCTTAAGGTAACTTCTGATTTAGAAGAAGTGGCTAAACAAAGCATTTCTTTAATAAAAGAAGAAAATTTAGAAAGAAAAACATTTAAAGTTGAAACTAAAAGAAGCAATAAAACTTATCCCTTAACATCACAGGAAATTACACAAAAAGTAGCTGGTTTAATTTTAAAAGAAATTAAACTAGAAGTAGATGTTCATCATCCTGACTTTGTTTTAAATATTGAGTTAAGAAATGAAGGAACATATATCTATTTGCGTAATTATTTAGGGATGGGAGGCCTTCCTGCTGGTACTGGTGGAAATGGTTTACTTATGATGAGTGGAGGAATTGATTCTCCTGTTGCTGGTTTTCTTGCATTAAGAAAAGGAATAGCATTAAAAGCAATTCATTTTGCATCTCCTCCATATACTTCGAATCTATCATTACAAAAAGTTATAGATCTTACAAAAGAGATATCTAAATATAGCGAATTTGAAGAATTAGAACTATTAGTAGTTCCGTTTACAGAAATACAAATTGCAATTCAAAAGTATTGTAACCCCACATATTTGATTACCCTAATGAGAAGAGCAATGTATAAAATAGCTGAGCAAGTTGCTTTGAAAGAAGGAATGAGTATTATTGTAAATGGGGAAAGTGTAGGTCAAGTTGCAAGTCAAACTGTTGAGAGTATGATGGTAGTAAATGAAGTTACTAATTTTCCTGTTATTAGACCTTTAGTAACTTATGATAAACAAGAGATTGTAGATGTTGCTAAGAAAATAAATACTTACAATGTTTCGATTTTACCATATGAGGATTGTTGTACAGTGTTTGTACCTAAACACCCAGTAATTCGTCCTAAAGTAGAAACAGCAAAAAAAGAAGAAGAAAAGTATGAAATGAACCAGTTAATAAAAGAAGCGGTAAGTAATATTAAACGAATTACTTTAAGTTATAATGAAGAGTATTTTGTGGGAGGGGAGGATAAAGATAAATATGAAATCTAATGAAAATATTAATCAAGATTTAGAAACAAGAATGAGAGAAATAGATATCAAATTAGAAGAAAATGCTGTTAAGCAAGAACAATATATTATGGGTTATGATAATATTGATGAATCAGAGTATCTTGCTTTAAAAGAGGAAGAACAAGAATTAAAGGCAGAAAAGAAAGCAATCAAAAAAACAATCAAACTATCAAGACCTAAAAAATGGTATGAAGAGATATCTGTTTTAGCTTATGTTTATGCTATTATTCAAATTATTGTTTCTAGTAGATTAGTTATGCCTTATTTAACATCTTTCTTAACAGATATTATTTTTCCTGCTTTAGGGGATCAAGCAAATACTAATTTTGGTGCCTTTGTAATTGTTTTAGGGCCATTACTATTATCTTTACTCATTACTATTATAATTTTCTTATCAATGTTACCATTTAAAAACAAAAGGAAAGCATGGGCAATTATTTTAGTTTTACATACTTTATCTGCTTTAACTTCTGTTTTTGTCTTAATAAAAATATATAATCAGGTGATTTAAATGGAAGAAATTAGATCAGTTAATAATCCTTATATCAAATATTTGAAATCCTTAAAACAAAAAAAGCATCGTAAAGAACATAAAATGTTTTTAGTTGAAGGATATCATCTAGTTGAAGAAGCAGCTAAGGCTAAAGTTTTAGACGCTGTTTTAGTGATAGATAAGAAAGATCAAATCCAAGGAGTTAAAAACTATTTAATTAATAGCGATATTATTAAAGATCTTGCAAACACTATAACACCTCAAAATATTATTGGAGTTTGTTCTATAAAGCAAAAAAAGGAACTAACATCAAACAAAGTTTTAGTATTAGATGAACTTCAAGATCCTGGTAATTTGGGAACTGTAATTAGGACAGCAATAGCTTTTGGTTTCACCGACATTGCAGTTAGTAATAACACTGTAGATATCTACAATGACAAAGTTATTAGGGGAACACAAGGGATGTTGTTTAGGGCTAACTTTATGGAAGTAGAAATCAAAGATTTTCTTTTAGATTTAAAAGCAAAAGGTTATAAAGTAATTACAACAAGTTTAGGTGAAGATTGTATTACACCAGATCAACTTCCAAAACTAGAAAAAAGTGCTTTAGTTTTAGGAAATGAAGCACGCGGATTAAAAGATGAAGTTTTAGAATTAGCTGATTTTAAAGTTACGATTCCGATGGCCGATGTTGTCGAGAGTTTGAATGTTGGTGTTGCTGGTGGAATAATGATGTATCTTTTAAGTAAGCAAAAATAACTAATTTTATTGTTAAATTATGTTGTTTTTTCGATATTCATTTGACATCTTAAAAATGATTTGTTATAATAATAAAAACTGGAGTGAGTTTCTCGCTCCTTTAATTTTGAAGGAGGTGTTTTTTTGAAAATCACAAAAGAAATTAAAGACTTATGCCAAAAAAGAGCAGAAGAGTTAGAACTTGAATTTAAAGAAGTTATTTTTGTAAGAGAAAGTGGTATGAGTATTTTAAGAGTTATTGTTGATAAGAAAGGTAAGTTAACTACTGATGATTGTAGTGACTTAAGTATGTTAATTAGTGATGATTTAGATAAGTTAGATATCGAAATTGAAAATTATTATTTAGAAGTAACATCTCCAGGTATTGAAAGGAAACTAGAGTTTAGCGAATTAAATGAAGTACTTGGTTCATATGTTTTTGTAAAACTGTATCGTAAAATTCAGGGAGAAAAAGAGTTTTATGGGGATTTAGTTAGTTATGAAGAAGACAAAGTTACTTTGAAGATTAACTTTAGTGGTAGATTTAAGAATGTTGAATTTGAAAAAAAGGATATTGCTTTAATTAGATTAGCAATTAAATTTTAGGAGGGGTATAAATGATTAGTAAAAGTTTTTTTGAATCGTTAGAAGAAGTAGCATTTGATCGTGGTTTAGCTATTGATGATGTTTTAAAAAGAGTGGAAATTGCGATGGCTGGTGCTGCTAAAGATAATGGTTATAGCGGCGAAGTTAAGATAGATTTAGAAGAAGGAAAAAGTAGAGTTAGATTTTTTGAATATTTATATGTAATTGATGGGGAAGAAATTCCAGTTGAAGAAAGGACTAAAGGTCAAATTACTTTAGAGCAAGCAGAAGCATATACAAAAAGTCCAAAAGTTGGTCAAACAATTAAAAACGAAGTTGACTTTTCTAAATTCTCTCAACGTTCAGCTCAAAAGTTTAAAAATATGTTTATTAGTGGACTTAAAGAATTAGAAAGAGAGTATGCATATCGTCATTTTCATAGTAAGATTGGTGAAATTGTAACAGCTACAATCATCTCTAATCAAAATGATTTTATTGGATTTGATTTAGGTAAAAATACAATTTCATATATGCCAATAGCTGAAGGTTTGCCGGAAGAAACATATGAAATTGGTGAAAGCAAAAAGGTTTATATTATTAAAGTAGACCAAACTACCAAAGGCCCTAAAGTATATTTATCAAGAAAGAATAAAGAAATTGTTCGTAGATTATTCGAGATGAATATACCTGAAGTAAAGGATGGAACAGTAGAAATTGTTAACTTAAGTCGTGATCCAGGCAATAGAAGTAAAGTTGGAGTTTTAAGTAAAGACCCTAATGTAGATCCTAAAGGAGCATGTGTTGGAAATTCTGGTTTTAGAGTTAAAACAATCAACATGGCTTTAAATGGTGAGAAAATAGATATCTTCACATGGAAAGAAGATCCAAAAGAATTAGTAGCAGAAGCATTACTTCCAGCTGAAACAGTTAAAGTTTTCGTAGATGAAAAAGAAAAGTCAGCACTAGCGATTGTAGAAGACGATCAATTTTCACTTGCAATTGGTAGAAACGGGCAAAACGTTCGTTTAGCTGCTTATGCAATTGGTTGGAAAATAGATATCAAAACTGTTTCAGTTGCTAAAACGGAAGGTTTATTGTAAGAGGTTTTATGAAGGTAAGAAAAGAGCCAATCCGTAAATGTCTAGCAACAGGGATGAGATTCTCTAAAAAAGATCTTGTCCGTATTGTTAGGACACCAGAAGGAGAGATAAAAATCGACCAAACAGGAAAGTTGAATGGTCGTGGCGCTTATCTTTCTAAATCTTTAGAAGCTATTAAATTAGCAAAAACAAAAAATATAATTGGTAAAGCATTAGAAGTTGAAATCCCAGAAGCTATTTATGAACAGTTGTTTCAAATTGTAGGTGATAAGGATGGGAAAAATTAGTGCCTTACAAGTACTAGGTCTAGCAAATAGAGCTAATGAATTAGTTTTAGGTTATGACCCAGTTTTATCAAGTATTCAGAAAAATAAAGTAAAATTAGTTCTAGTTGCTAGTGATGCATCAAACAAAACAAAAGATACTTTTTCTAAAAAATGTTTCTTTTATAAAATTGAGATTTTAGAAGTATTTACTAGCGAAGAACTAAGTCAAGCTCTTGGTAGAAAAGTGAAAATAGTTGGTATTAAAGACCAAGGGTTTGGAGAATTAATAAAAAAAAGAATTGAGGTGAAATAATGGTTAAAGGATTCACAGTTAGAGAAATTTTAGAAATCCTTGAGGATAATCCTAAAGTTACTAAAGAAGGCTTATTTGATGACTTATATAATGTAATCTATACAGAAAAAGAAATTACTTTAGATACGATAGTTCCTGAAGCAATATGTAAGAATTTAGGTAGAAAATATGGTCAAGAAATTAAAAAAACAAAAAGGCCTAAGAAAGAAACTCCAAAAGTAGAACCGAAGCCAGAACCTAAAGCAGAACCAAAACCTGTTGTAGAGGATAAAAAAGAAAAAGTTGAGGAAAAGCCGAAAGTAGAAGCTAAGTCTGAACCAAAAAAAGAAGAACCAAAACAAAAGGTTGAAGTTCCAAAGTCAAAACCAGAACCAAAGAAAGAAACTTCAAAAGAAGAACCACAAGAAGAGTTTGAAGATGAAGATGAAGTTGAACTTTCTAAAGTTTATGATGGTAAATATGATGAATATGAAGTAGAAGCAAAAACATATACAAGATTAAAGAACGTTAAGAAAAAAAGAAAAGTAACGCAAAGACAAAGTAACGTTTCTGGTTCAAAAAAAGCCGATGAGAATGTTTTAATCTACACACCTGGTATGACTGTGGCGCAAATTGCTGATGGTTTAACTGTTTCTGTTGGAGAAATAGTAAAGAAATTGGTAATGTTAGGTTATATGTATAATGCAACTGCAGCTTTAGATAAAGATTTAGCTGAACTTTTAGCTGAAGATGCAGGGTTTATTTTAAAAGAGAAAATCTTAGAGGATATTACTAAATTCGAAGAAATGAAAATTGAGGATAATCCAGAAGATTTAGTAGCAAGAAGTCCTATTATTACAATTATGGGACATGTTGACCATGGAAAAACAACATTATTAGATACAATTAGAAATACAAGAGTTACTGCTTCTGAAGCTGGTGGAATTACGCAACATATCGGTGCTTATCAAGTAGAAAAGAGTGGTCGTAAAATTACATTTATTGACACTCCAGGTCATGCCGCTTTTACTGAAATGAGAGCTCGTGGAGCACAAGTAACAGATATTGTTGTTTTAGTTGTAGCTGCAGATGATGGCATTATGCCTCAAACTGTAGAAGCAATTGATCATGCTAAGGCAGCTAAAGTTCCTATTATTGTAGCTATTAATAAAATGGATAAACCACAAGCTCATCCAGATCAAGTATTACAAGAATTAACTAAATATGGTTTGGTTCCAGAAGTTTGGGGTGGAGATACAATTTGTGTTCCAATTTCTGCTTTAAAAGCTCAAGGAATTGAAGAGTTATTAGAAATGATTTTATTAACAGCTGATATGCTTGAATTAAAAGCAAATCCAAATCGTTTAGGAATTGGTACAGTTGTAGAGGCTAAACTTGATCGTGGTCGTGGTCCAGTTGCAACATTACTTGTAAGTAATGGTACGATTAAGATTGGAGACCCAATTGTTGTTGGAACTACTTATGGTCGTATTAGATCAATGACTGATGAGAAGAGTAAGTTATTAACTAGCGCAGGACCTGCAAAGGCAGTAGAAATTACTGGTTTATCAGATGTACCTGAAGCTGGTGACCACTTTATGGTATTTGAAGATGAAAAAACTGCTCGTTTAGTAGCAGAAGAAAGAAATATTCGTAAGACAGATGCTGAATTAAGTGCAGGAGCAGTTAGTTTGGTAAGTGCTTTAAGTGATGACAAAGAATTAAACTTAATTATTAAAGGTGATGTTCAAGGTTCAATCGAAGCTTTAAAATCTTCATTACAAAAGATTAATATTGATGGAGTTAAGATTAATATTATTAGAACTGGTGTTGGTTCGGTTACAGAAACAGATATTGCTCTTGCAAGTACATCAAATTCAATTATTATAGGTTTTAATATTCGTCCTCGTGCTAATATTTTAGATTACGCAAAAGAGAAAAATATTGAAGTTAGATTATACTCTGTTATCTATAAACTATTGGAAGATATCGAAGAAGCGATGACTGGTATGTTAGATCCAGAATATGAAGAAAAAGTTATCGGTGAAGCAGAGGTTAGAAATACTTTCAAAGCTTCTAAAATTGGAACAATCGCTGGTTTATATGTAACTAATGGTGTTATTCATAATGGTGATAGTATTCGTTTAATCCGTGATTCAATTGTTATTTATAATGGAAAAATCGGCTCTTTAAGAAGATTTGATGATGATGTAAAAGAAGTAAGGGAAGGCTTTGAATGCGGACTTACAATTAAAAACTTCAACGATATTAAAGAAGGCGATTTAGTAGAAACATATAGAATGGTTGAGGTAAAACGAAATGTCTTATAAACAAGAAAGATTAGAAAGACAAATCGAAAGAGAACTTGGAACTATTCTCCTTGGTGAAACTAAAGATCAAAGATTAAGATATGTAACTATTACAAAGGTGAGATTAAATGGGGACTATTCTTTAGCTACTGTTTACTATACGATTATGGGAAAAGAAGACCAAATTGAAAACACAAAGAGAATTTTAGAAGAAGCTAAAGGTTTCTTAAGATCAACTTTAAGTAAAAAATTGAAATTGAGAAAAACCCCAGAGTTAATCTTGCAATATGACGAATCGATGGAATACGGAGAAAGAATAGAAAACATTTTAAAAGATTTGAAGAAATAGGTGAACTATGGATTTAAATAGTAAGCTAAATCTTATCCCTCATAAACCGGGTTGTTATCTAATGAAAGATAAAATGAATGAAGTTATTTATGTGGGGAAGGCAAAGAATTTATATAATCGTGTTCGTTCTTATTTTACTGGTATTAATAATTTAAAAAATACTAAACTAGTTGAAAACATTGCCGATATTGAATATATAATTACTTCAAATGAAACGGAAGCATTTCTATTAGAAATAAGCTTAATTAAAAAGTATGATCCAAAATATAATATCGCTTTAACTGATGATAAAACGTATCCTTATATTTTAGTTACTGAGGAAAAACATCCACGTATTTTATATACAAGAAACTTAAATTACAAGGGCAAGTTTTATGGCCCATACCCTAATGCCGCTAGTGCAAGAGAAGTTGCAGATATCTTAAATGCTATTTTTCCCTTGAGAAAGTGCAAGAAACTACCAAAAGAAGTTTGCCTTTATTACCATATAGGACAATGTCTTGCCCCTTGTGTTAATAAAGATATAAAAGAAGATAGTTATACTACTTATAAAAAGGAAATTGATAGTATTTTAACCGGCAATATTAATCAAGAAGTTAAAACTTTAAAGCAAAAGATGAATCAAGCTAGTGAAAATTTAGAATATGAAAAAGCATTAAGCTATAAAAAGTCAATTGATGCTTTAGAAAATCTAAAAATAAAACAAGCAGTAAGTATTGATATTGTAGATACTGATGTATTTGGCTATGCTTTAGAAGATGGTTCTTTAAGTATCCAAGTCTTTCATATTCGTAAAGGAATGATTGTAGAAAGAGATGGAGCTTTACTTGATGTTTTAGGTAATTTTGAAGACGTGTTTAGCGGTTATATTGATAATTTTTATTTCTATCAAAATAATCCATTACCAAAACAAATTCTAATTCCTAATTTAAAGTTAGATTTCTTTAATAAAGAATTAAACAAATTAGTGTTTATTCCTAAACGAGGAAATAAAAAAGACTTATTGGAACTTGCTTGTAAGAATGCTTTAGAAAAATTAGAGTTTTTAAAGAAGAAAAAAGAAAGTGAATATCAAAAAACAATTGTTGCGATGAATGAATTATCTAAATTATTAGGTTATGATAATTTAAGAACAATGGAAGCTTTTGATAATTCAAATTTACTTGGAACTAATCCTGTAAGCGCAATGGTTTATTTTAAAGATGGCAATCCAGTTAAAGACAACTACCGAAAATATAAGGTTAAATATGTAGAGGGTGCTAACGATGTTGCTACAATGCAAGAAGTTGTTTATCGTAGATATCTAAAATTAAGAGATGAAAGAAAAGAGTACCCTGATTTAATTGTAATTGATGGGGGAAAAGCTCAAGTTGATGGTGCTGTAGATATCTTAAAACAACTAAGATTATCAATTCCTGTAATTGGTTTAGTAAAAGATAAAAACCATAAAACAGATCGCATTTATTATCAGGACAAAGAAATAACAATTAGTAAAAGTGGAAACTTATTTAAACTTTTAGAAAGAGTTCAAGAAGAAGTTCATCGTTTTGCAATTACTTTTTTTAGAAAAACCCAAAGATCAAACTTTTTAATAACTTCATTAGATGATATTAAAGGTTTATCAAACAAACAAAAACAAGAAATTCTAAAGATAATTGGTGATGAAGACTTTAGAGTAAAATTAGATGAAATGAAATTAAAAGAAGATGTAGAATTAGCTGTTTTAGATGCATTGGAGGAGGAGACATGGAAATAAGAGGAAGAGTTATAGATACAATTCCTAGTTTAAGAATAATTAAAGTAGAAACAAGAGATAGAATGTATTATGTCTATCTTTCGAGAAAAATGTTTAGAGACTTTGGGCCATATTTTTATGAAACCCCATATGCGTCTATGGAAGTTGATAAAAAAGAAATTCATGGTAAATATGCATGCTATCATTTAAAATCATTTACGAAAATTATTAAGCATATTCGTAGAGAAAGAAAAGTTTTTTTTGATATTGTTGAGATTCAAGATTCTATTAAAGATATTATTAATCGTAAAGAAAATATGTTGTTTTTAGATTTAGAATATTCCTTACCTAGTAGTAGGGGATATCGCGAAAAATTTATCGAGATTATTCAATACGGATTAGTTTTATATGACAAAGAAGGGAAAAAGATTTTAGAAGATCAATCGTTAGTAAAACCAAATAAAAAAAGTTCATTAAACAAACAAACTTTAAATTTTGTTAATCGAGAATTTAAAGAATTCAAAGATGGAGTTGATTATATAGTTTTTTATCAAACTTTTGAACAACTATTGGAAAAATACAATCCTAGAATAGTTGTTTGGGGTAATAATGATGTTCCTACACTAGAAAAATCTTTTAGAATAAATCATTTAAGACCGCTAAATATTAGAAAAAGAAGTCTTAATTTAATGCAATTGATTAAAAATTATTATGGTATAAAAAATGATTTAGGTTTATTTGAAACATATGAACTTGCAACTAAAACTAAATTAGAACCCCAAACTCACGATGCTTTTGAAGATGCAGTTATCTTAAAAGGAGTTTATGATTTATTTAAAAAAGATATAAATAAAAAGAGGATTTAGAATAATCCTCTTTTTTATTGTTCAATAATTACGGGAATAATTAATGGTTTTCTTTCTGTTAATTCGAAGATGTAAGTACTTAATGTTGAAACAAGCAAAGCACTTAAATCTTTTTTATTGTATTTTGATGAAGTAGCAATATAATTATCTAAAGTTTTTAAAGCGCGTTCTTCGATTTTTTGTAATAAATCATCAGACTCTTTAGCATAAATAAAACCCCTAGTAATTATTGATAGTTCTCTCCTTAGTTTATATTTTTCATCTAAACTAAGAACGATAGATAACAATCCTTCTTCTGAGAGATGTTTTCTTGTCTTAATGATTTCTGGATCAACAATATTTCTTTTACTATCAATATAAATATTACCAGTTGTAATTTTATCTGTAACACTTGCCCCATCTTTAGTAATCGTTAGGACATCGCCATTTTCTAATATAAAGATATTTTCTTCTTTAACTCCAACTCTTTCAGCTGTTTTGCTATGTTCTTTAAGCATCGCATATTCACCATGGATAGGAACAAAGTATTTTGGTTTTGTAAGGGCAAGCATAATTTCTTGCTCAGTTTTACTAGCATGACCAGTAGTGTGGGTGTCTGTTAAAGGACTATCTACAATAACCCTTGCCCCTCTTTTATATAGTTTATTAATAGTATCATAAATATTAAGTTCATTTCCTGGAATTGCACTTGATGAGAAAATAATAGTATCTCCTGGTTCAATTTGGATAGTTTTATGAGTACCATCAGCTATTCTTGATAATGCCGCAAAAGGTTCTCCTTGAGATCCAGTACATAAAATTGTTATTTGATTATTTGGAATATGAGGAAACTCTCTTGCGTGAATAAATGTTCCTTTTGGAGCTTCTATATATTTTAACTGTTGAGCAACGTTGATATTTTTCTCCATACTTCTACCAAAAGCTACAACTTTTCTTCCGTATTCAATTGAAGCAGAAATCATTGTTTGTAATCTATATGCGTTTGAGGCAAAGGTAGCAATAATAACTCTCCCTTCAATTGTTTCAAAGATAGTTCTTATACTTTCTGCTATTGCCTTTTCTGATAAAGAAAAGTCTTCAATTTCTGAACCAGTACTATCAGAAAGTAACAATAAAACACCTTCTTTTTGATAAGAAGTAATTTTTTCAAATTCCGCTGCATCACCAATCGGAGTAAAGTCAAATTTAAAATCGCCTGTATGGATGATATAACCTAATTTAGTTTTAATTGCCATGCCAAAAGCATCAGGAATACTGTGATTCACTAGAAAGAAAGAAATAATAAAGTTATTAAAAACATAAACAGAATCACGTCTATATTCTACCAAGTTGATATCTACACCACTAAATTCTTTCATCTTATTTTTTATAAGCTCATAAGCTAAACCAGAGGCATAAACTTTGGGAATCTTAACAGTTCTTAATAGATAAGGAATTCCTCCAATATGGTCTTCATGACCATGAGTAATAAATAAGCCAATAATTCTATGTTCGTTTTCTTTTAAGTAAGTAAAGTCGGGAACGATATAATCAACCCCAACATTTTCATTGGAAAATAAAACACCAGAATCAATTACTAATAGTTCATCAGCTATTTCAATACAATATAGGTTTTTTCCTACTTCACCTAAACCACCTAAAGCGAAAACTTTGCGACCAAAATAGGTCTTTGTAAGGACAAACGACCCAATCAAGGCGACGATTATCAAGACGATGACCGGAACGGGTATCCCCCCGACATATCCCTGACCAAACCAGCGGAAGGAATCCGGAAAGCCCATGATATTGCGGGAACCGTTGATGATGTAGCCAAAACCCTTATAAATCGCCGAGGTACCCAGGGTGATAATCAGCGGAGCGATTTTTAACTTAATATAGAGCAAGCCATTAATTGTGCCAAGCGCGGTGCCAACCAGCATAATCAGAGGAATGGCGGCAGATAGTGGTAATTTCCAATCCGCCATCATAATTGCCAGAAGTACATTGCTGAAGACAATCTGTGAGCCAATGGACAGGTCAATCCCGCCGCTGATCATCACAAACATGAGGCCGACGGCGCTAATCCCCGCAAAAGAAATTTGGCGCACCAGGGTGCGAATGTTCCCAAAGGTCATAAAATTCGGTGCGATGAATGAAAATAAAACCAATAAAAATACCAGAATCACAAAAGGCACATTCTTTTTTAAAGCGGATAAGATTCTGCTCCCAAGATTATTTAATGTATCCGTTCGAGTGTCCATTAACTTTCCTCCGGCGATTAGTTTGACCCAGACGCGAGGTCGAGAATAACACGTTGATTGAAATTTTCTTTATGAACTTCCCCGGCCAATTTTCCTTCGCACATGACGAGTATCCGGTCGGACATACCCAACAATTCCTCCATATCTGAAGAAATCATCAGAATGGTCTTACCGTCGCCGGCCAATTCCGTCATGAGGTGATAGATTTCTTGCTTCGCGCCAACGTCAATGCCCCGGGTTGGCTCATCAAAGATCAGGATATCCGATTCCGCCGCAAGGGATTTTGCGAGGACGACCTTCTGTTGGTTCCCGCCGCTAAGATTTATGACCTGCTGATTCAGACTGGGTGTTTTGATGTTGATGCGTTCTTTATAGTGACTTGCGATTTCCTCTTCCTTTTGAGTGTCCACAATGCTGTGTTTCGAGATTCTTTTCAGAATTGGAAAAACAATATTCCATTTGACGGACATATCCAGGAATAAGCCTTGTCCTTTCCGATCTTCGGTCAGGAAGCCAATCCGATGCTTGATTGCGTCCAGAGGAGATGAGATTTTGGCAGGGCTCCCAAAAATCACAATTTCGCCACGCTCGGCTGGCACTGCCCCAAACAGCAGCTGGGCTAATTCAGTTCGCCCGGCGCCTACTAACCCTGCGATACCCAGAATTTCTCCTTTTCGCGCCGCAAAAGAGATATCACGATTTCCGTTTCCGCTCAGGTTGGTAACCTCCAGCGCGATTTCGCCTTGTGGTTTTATTCTCGCGGGATAGGTTTCTTTTAATTCCCTGCCAACCATCAGATTGATAAGTTCCTGCCGGTTTGTATCCGCCGTGTTCACGGTGGTGACGAAACAGCCGTCGCGTAAAACAGTGACGCGGTCTGAAATGCGGAATACTTCTTCCAGCCGGTGTGAGATGTAAATGATTGTCACGCCTTGTTCTTTCAGCTGTTTGATAATCTTGAACATCAGCTCTATTTCCGACACAGTCAATGGAGCGGTGGGTTCATCCATGATCAGGATTTTGACTTTTTTCGAGACTGCTTTAGCGATTTCAACGATTTGCTGCTCCGCGATTGACAGGTCTTGCACCATAGAACGAGGACTGAGACCTACATCAAATTTTGCCAATACTGCAGCGGCCTTTTTTTCAATATCTTTAGCGCTGAAAAGCGCGGACTGTTCGTTTTTTTCGCATAGAAATATATTTTCTGCCACAGACAGGGCAGGTACCAGGTTGAACTCCTGATATATCACCTCGACCCCGAGTTCCCTTGAAATATGGGGGCTTATCTTCCGAAACGCATGTCCGTTAATTGTGATTAGACCTGAATCAATATCAATTGCCCCGGCAACTGCCTTTATCAGCGTGGACTTACCCGCGCCATTCTCACCCAGCAAGGCGTGGACCTCTCCCTCCAGAAAATTGATGGAGACTTTATTCAAAGCTAAAACACCAGGATACCTTTTAGTGATATTTTCCAGAGATAAAACGACTTTGGGATCCATTCCAATTAACCTCAATTTCTAATGAAGGGGGCTGAGGAACCCCCTTCATTAAGGGTAATCCAAAAGAGAAAACAGTTATTTCAGTGTGGAGAAATCACAATGGATTGGCTCAAGGGCGTCGTTGATGATGTTGGGGTACTCAACACCCTGCAGCATCTTCTTAATCTGCTCGTAGGTAGCAACATCAAGCGCGGTTCCTCCGATGGCTACAAAGCCTTTATAAGGATCCTGGCAGCTGGTGACGGTTGGGATCATGGAGGGATCCATATCTCCGGCGAAGACGCCGTACTTCATGACGTCGACATTCGGCAGCGCCTTGACAGCGTTGGCGATACCCTGGGCGTGAGCGGTTGATTGGGCGAGGAAAACTTTGACGTTTGGATTAGCTGTCAGGACGTTTTCAGCCGCGGCCTGCCCGACGGGTATGCTGTCACCGCTGATATCCTGATGCGCGACAAGTTTCACCTTTGGACAAATTTCGGTGATAGTTAAATAGCCCTGATCGCGCAGATACATGCCGACATTCGAGCTTGCGGAGCCGATAATAGCTGTTTCAACAGACCCATCCGCGGCTTCCGGGTAAACGGCTTCAATGAAATCGCAGGCCATCCTGGCAACTTTTTGGCCATCTTCATATTGGCTGGTATGCATAATTGAATCAAAC